>Ga0307479_10000507_pt1 | contig 34922 bp, 34 predicted proteins | sample atmos_gasesECM4C_FD_203743 | JGI IMG/M metagenome (GOLD analysis project Ga0307479, IMG submission 203743) | Hardwood forest soil microbial communities from Morgan-Monroe State Forest, Indiana, United States - atmos_gasesECM4C_515 | ecosystem: Environmental > Terrestrial > Soil > Temperate...
ATTTCACTGCCAGGTCCTGCGGATGATCTCCCACCGGAATCATCGTCAACAGAAAATTTGTCCGCACACGAATCACCGCCAGGTCACCCGAACCAGCGCTCACCACTAGCAGCAAATTCTCCGCCGGATCGAACCGCAACGCTGCCGGAGCATCGCCCGCCGGAACCGGGAAGCCTTTTCCTGGATCGCGAACGATCCGCCGATTGTAAATATCCACCGGCGTGACGCGCCCGGCAGCGGTGTCCGAAACATAGAGCAGGCTCGCATCCTCGCTGAGCACTCCGCGAGTGGGCGCCGATCCAAGGACCATGTAGTCGCCTACCTCGTGCGTCCAGGTATTGATGGCCTGCAGCCCGTGAGCCTCCGGGGAAATCACGTAGAGTTCGCCGCCATCGGGCTTCAGCAGCATGTCCGTAGGCTTGCCCGCGAGCTCCAGATGGGTGACCAGAACGCCGCGCCGCAGGTCCACCACAGAGATGCGGCGCTCGGACCGGCTCAGCACAAATGCCAGGGAACTGTCCGGAAGTACCGCGACGTCTTCAGGCTGCGCGACAACAGAAACGCTGCCTCGCAGCGCGAGCGTCGTCGCGTCATGAATGCCAAGCGACCCGTCACGCCGATTTACGACGAGGACGGTCTTGCCGTCCGGCGTAACGTGGGCGAGCACGGGTTCGCGCCCGGTCGCCGCTCGCGCAACGATCGCCCGCGATTTAACGTCAATCGCCACTAGCGTGTCGTTCCCGGATGCCGCCGCGTACACGCGGTTACCGTCCGGCGAAAAATCTAGCGCGTAGGGAAGCGGCCCCACGGCGATGCGCGCCGTCACTTGCCCGGTGAAATGATTCGCGCGTGGGTCGAGGATCCAAACATAGCCGCCGCCCGTGCTCACGCCGAACACCTCCGGCCGCGTGGGATGCTCGCGCATCCCCGAAAGCCCCGGCCCGACCGCAATCCGCGCCACCGGTTTGAGCTTCACGAGATCGACGACCGTAACGTTGCCGTCGGCCGTGGTGACGTAGGCGGAAAGATGCAAGTCCGGCCGCAGGAACGAGGGGCGATGCTCACGGATCAGCAGGACAATCCCGCCGATAGCTAGCACCACGAGCAGGAAGTAGACACGAAAGTTCTTAGGCCGGCTCATGAACGCGAGGAAATTGTCCCATGGTTCGACGAAAGGTCAAAGCCGCGCGCTTATAACCGAGACGTGCGGCTCCCTTTATGTATGACGGTGTCGTCAGAACGCGGGCGGGACTTCCTCGTAAGCCGACTACGGTTTTGATTCTGAATCTGAATCTGACTTGGCTGCTACGGCGCTGGTAGCTTCTATCGATGAGTGCTCCCCTTGGCGGGTGAGATAGATAACGAACGGAGTGACCTCGAAGGGCACTTTCTCGGATTCGGCCACCGTGCCTACTGGCTTGGACTTGAGCATCCGCAACTGGTCATTCCAAGGGTCGACCTTGATGCGTCCGCCGAGCGGCAGCGCAGCTATGACGTTAGCCGCCGGCCTCGCATCCGCATCGGACGGCGGCGCGGAGAACACCGCGGCGACGATGGTCGAGCTTGTTGAGACCCGGTCACCCAGGTGCGGACTGATAAGGTTAGGGATTTCCTTCGACCGGTTCTTCAGCGCTTGGAGAAAGAGTTGTGCTGCGCCGGACTGGTCCTTGTAGGGCGAGTTGCTCAACAGTTCGCTGCCTTTCCGCTTCGCCGCCTCTTCCTCCTCCGGGGTGCGAGCAAAATCAAAGTGGCGAAACGTCTCCTTTTCGTCGAATCGCATCTGGTTGAAGAACGCAAATTGCGTGTCCATGCGGTGACCGAGCACCACGTGACCGAGCTCGTGCGCCAGGACGGCCGCGAGGCTGGCCTCGTCAGGAAGCACGTCAATCAACCCGCGGCTCATGACAACGGTGTGGCCTATGGCGAACGACTCCAGTGTTGACGTCATGAGCACGCGGCAGCGGACTTCCGGCTGGATGTCCAGATTATTGGTCACCTCTAAGTTGTTAACCACGCTCTCCAGCACCTTATCCACTTCCCCGTGCGGCGCCATCAAGCCCTGCCGCTCCAGCCGCTCGGAGACGTTGTCTTCGGCCTGCCGGTCCCAGGCACGCACCGCTTGATACGGAGAGTAGTCGTTGGCCGCTTCTGAATGATCATTTACGGGGGTTGGCCCCTCCACAAGGACTTTACTCAGCTCTTGCTCTTCCCGAACATTGCCCAGGTCGTAGCCCCACAGGCGCGTCTGCGCTCGGAAGGCTTTGAATCTCGGCCTCTTGTCCTTCGTGCCTCGGACGCTGCCTTCTTCGATGTAGATGAAGGCCGGAAGCCATTGGTTCTTTCCGGCATTCGTCCGCCAGCTGTCGAAATTGAAGTAGTAGCTCGTCAAGGACGCCCCGCTGTAGACGCCGTTGAAGCGCACGATGTGGTAATCCTGATCCTCCACCCAGATGCGGCCGACGAATCGTCCTTTGCCGGACTTAGGCAACGGATCGACGTCAAATACCAGGCAACGCACCTCGCCCAAAAACTCGCGCCGCACATACTCAATCTTGTAATGCGCTCGGTCGAATCCGTTCATGTCCAGGTAGATCATCTGAAGGAACCCGCGGGGGACAAATTCCGTGGAGAAAAAGCTGGCCAAGCCTCCCAAAACCTTGTGCTTCACGCTCGCGTCAAGCTCCAGCGCTTCCAGCCCCACGCCCTTCTCAAGCTCCGCCCGCCCAAGAAAGTATTTGTCGCCGTCCGGGACGGCCCCCAGCTCCTTATCCGCACGCACATTCTGGATGTAGGTTTCCACCAGCGGTGAATACTGGCGAAGCAACTGCGCCTCCACCTGCTCCTGCGACACGATCTTGTCCACCACCTCGTTCACGGACATCGTTTGCTGGGCCGATGCGGTTGTAGGAATCGTACTAAGCGCTAGAATCGCAGGCAGAATCTTGAGGCTGCGCATTGTGTCTCCAAACTTGGACCTTGGTATTAGGCTGTGTCTCCCACACTAGACCGCGGAGTGCACCCTGCCACCTGTACAGTAGTTCAGTTTAGGGTCAGCGGTACTGTCGTTTGCCAGCGTCCCAAACGGCCACGGATCAATAAAAGTTCTCCATCCCAAGATCCTGAAAAAGCATCACGCGAAATGCGGACCTGAGTGCCGAGATCTGAAAAGCTTCTATGACTCTCGCGCCCGGGCGCCCATTGATAAGGTGTGCCCTATCCATGCGAACCACCCCTGCGTGTTGACAACAGACGTATAGGAACACAATAATTCTGCCGCTTTGCTAATCCACCCGGCGTCCCTTCGCCTTTCGCGCACGAAGGGGCACAGCCGCGGCCAACAGGAGGACCCCATGAGTTCCACACTATTTTCGAGACGGAAGCTTTTCGAAGCAGGTGCGGCGGCAGTGGCCGCGGCAGGAGTTGCGGCGATTCCCGGAGCAGCCTTAGCCCGGCCGCCGCAGGTGAGGGAATCCGAATTGGAATCCCTTTTTCCAGAAGGCGCCGAAGAAAGATTTCGTTTATCCCAGCAAAACGCGTATTTGTTCCTGGACACCATGATGGACGCTTACGCCCAAGGGTCTACGACCCGGCTTTCGCAAAGTTATTCGGACGAACTTGGATTGGAGAGCACTGCGTTCGTTTACGACAACGCCGTGGAGATCATGGCGCGGCTGCTGCGCGCGAGCGGACAGGATCTGGACCGCGCCAAAGTGCTGGGAAACGGCTTGCTGTACGCGCAACAGACCGATCCCGCCGCGGACGGCCGGGTGCGCCAGGCCTATTTCGTCGACCATGCGGACGCGAATGGAGTTTTCGTCATTCCCTCGGGCTCCCCCTTTTTCTTTCTGGGCAGCGCCACGGGAGATGTGGCGTGGACCGGAATGGCGCTGGCACAACTGGCGCATCGCACGGGAATTGCCGCCTATCTGGACGGAGCTGTCCGGTTGGGAAATTGGATCTTCAACAACACGTTTGATACGCGCGGCGCAGGAGGCTACAACTTTACCGCCGGCGCCAACCAGGTGAAATCCACCGAACACAATATTGACGCCTTTGCGCTCTTTACGATGCTGGCTCGCTTGACCGGCGATACGGCGACTTGGACTGGCCGGGCCGACCACGCGCGCATTTTCGTTGACGCCATGTTCAACGTCCCGGGCGGATTTTTCTTTACCGGCACCGGGCCGGACGGAGTCAGTGTCAATCCCAACCTGAGTCAGGACAACATTCCCGAGGACGTGCAGGATTGGTCTTTCCAGGCGTTTGCTAACCCCGACCACGCCGCTTCCGTGGACTGGTGCAAGACGAATCTTGCGGTAACCGACACGCCCCAGACCTACAACAGCGACCTGATTCCGGCATTCAGCAACAACTTGACCGGGAACATCCGCGTTTCGGGAGTTTCCTTCGCCACGCAAAGTATGCGGCCCCCGCTGGCGGAAAACGAACAGGCGGAAAGCGCTTGCTTCATTGCGCCTTCTGACCAATTTTCCAATCAGCCGAGCCCTAGTGCCGTATGGCTGGAAGGAACCGGGCACTTGGCGGCAGCCTTGCTCTCTCGGCGTTTGCCGCGGAACAAAGATATTGATGGCTTTAACGGTGACGTGGACACGGCGCGAGTCCTGCTCGACAACATTCGAGTCGCGCAGAACAACCTGGGTAGGGGGCAGCACGTGGGCGCGAAAGCCATTCCCGACGGACTCGGCGTGATCGCCGCGACCAGCGAACTGAATACTGGATTTGGGTTTTCCTTCAAGCGCTTCCTGCATGTCGGAGCCACAGGGTGGTACACCATCGCGGGACAGGCCGGCAATCCGTTTCGCCTCGGGTTAGGGAAGGACAACCAGTAGCGCCTTGCTGACGCTCTTGATGCCGTTGAGGTCGGAGGGTACTACTCGAGCCGGGGTCAGGTGTTGCTGTAAGTGCGGTACGCCGACCACGTGACTTGGCGGCCTTGGAAATTCAATCCGATGTAATAGCGGCCGTCCACGAATTGCCGGCAATAGGTGACCTTTCCGGAGAGCGTGATTTCATCTTTCAACGAAGTGACCTGTGCCACTTCGCCAGTTTTCCAGGGGCGGTTGGAAACTACGCGCGCGCCGTGAGCACTGACGTTATCCGTATAGGTCAGTTCTGCTCCGTTGGCAGGCTGATCCTGCAGGTGCATCAGACGCACAACAATCGCGACTGGTATGCGTTTCTCCATACGTCCGTCGAGGCTGCTGCTTCTAGTGGCCATCTGGCCCGAGCCTAGCTTGGTCGCGAGATCTGCGACGCCCGGCTGGTGCGTGCCGCGGACCGCTAACCGTCATTCCGGTTCTCACTCAGCTTTATTTAACATCGGGATACTTTCCTGCATATCCGGTAAAGACCTGAAAGAGGGGCCATGTCAGTTTCTTAGTACTTCCGTTGTAGGCCGGCGATAAGCCGGGCCGTAGCGAGCATATTGCTTTCGGCTGAGGTCATGCGCCGCGCGAAAGCGCAGGTGGGCGAGAGCGAGACAGATGGACGAGGAGTCGACTAGTTGATGGTGCGGTGGAGGACGGCGGCGATTTGCCGCATTTCATCGGCGAGGGCGATGAATTCTTCGGGGAGCAGGGACTGCATGCCGTCGGAGAGGGCTTTGTCCGGCTCGTGATGGACTTCGATGAGCAGGCCATCGGCGCCGACGGCGACCGCGGCGCGGGAAAGCGGCAAGACTTTGTGGCGCTTGCCGGTGCCGTGGCTGGGATCGACAAAAATGGGAAGATGGCTGCGTTTCTTCACGGCGGGAACGACGGCGAGGTCCAGCGTGTTGCGTGAGAAATCGGAGAACGTTCGAACGCCGCGCTCGCAAAGCATCACGTTGTAATTGCCCTCGGAGAGAATGTACTCGGCGGCCATGAGGAATTCGTCAAGCGTGGCGGACATGCCGCGCTTGAGGAGGACGGGCTTCTTGGCGCGGCCGGCGCGTTTGAGCAGGGAGAAATTCTGCATGTTGCGCGCCCCGATCTGGATGACGTCGGCGTACTCTTCGACGAGGTCGAGCGATTCATTGTCAATCGCTTCGGTGACGATGCCGAAGCCATACGTGGCGCGCACTTTCGAAAGAATCTTCAGGCCCTCTTCGCCGAGGCCCTGAAAACTGTACGGGGAAGTTCGCGGCTTATAGGCGCCGCCGCGGAAGAGCCGCACGCCGGATTTTTTCAGCCGCTCGGCGATGGCCAGGCATTGCTCCTCGGTTTCGACGGCACAGGGACCCGCGACGAGCGCGATCTGATCGCCGCCGACGATGACGTCGCCCGAGGGCGTCGGGATTCGCAAGATTGTGTCTTCCTGCTTGGTGTCGCGGCTGACCAGTTTGTAAGGTTTGCTTACCGGGATGCACTCGATGACGCCGGGGAGCGATTCCAGGATGCCGAGATCGATGGCGCCCTTGTTGCCAGTGATGCCGATGGCGGTGCGGAGAGACCCCGGCATAGGGTGGGCCTTCAAGCCAAGGCTTTCAATGCGCTTGCAGACTTCGCGAATCTGCTCCTCGGTGGCGTGCGACTGCATTACAACCAACATGGATGGCTCCCCCAGCGCGGTGAGTGAGCTTTGAGTCTACGGCAAGCAGCGGCTAGGCCGCAAACGGGCACGGGACCGGTGATTTGGCGCGTGTGGTAGAATAGTTGGTTTATGACGGATCCGAAATTGTCCACAGGCATGCCTGAACAGCCCATCATCCAACCGACGCAATTTGACCCTGAAGACGAATATCGCCCGGAACCCGAGCCTGAACCGCTGCCGCCGTCTTGGATGGATGGGAGCCTGCGGATCGGTATTCACACATCCATAGTAGGAAGCTATCTGAATGCGCTGGAATCGGCGCGGAAGCTGGGCTGCAACGCGCTGCAAATCTTCTCGGCCAGCCCTCGGATGTGGCAGGGCGGGTCGGCGCGGATTCCGGAGGTGGACGCGCAGGCGTTTCGCGCGCGGCGGGACGAATTACGGCTGGGTCCGCTGGTCGTTCATGCGAACTACCTGATCAACCTGGCTTCGGAGCAGCGGATGCTGCAGACCCGCTCCATCCAGGCATTCCACGATGAGATCGTGCGGGCGATGGCGCTCGGAGCGGATTTTCTGGTAGTGCATCCCGGGTCGCGAGGCGAAGCAACGATGGGGCAGGCGATTTCCACGATTGTGGAGTCGGTGAAGCAGGCCTCGAAGCGCGCGCCGATGGGCGGCCTGCGGATCCTGATCGAGAACACCGCCGGGATGGGGACGGCGGTTGGCGCCCGGCTGGAAGAAGTCGGAGAAATACTGGCAGGGCTGCCGAACTTGCCGGTCGGCGCGTGCTTGGATACCGCGCACCTTTTTGCGGCGGGATACGACATCAAGAGCGAAGCCGGGTTGGCTTCGACGATCGGGCAGATTGACGGCGCGATTGGGCTCGAGAACGTGCCGGTGATTCACGTGAATGATTCGAAGATTCCGCTCGGCGGGCGCGTGGACCGGCACGAGCATATTGGAAAAGGAAAGATCGGGGCGGAGGCCTTTGCGAGAATTTTGCGGCACCCGAGATTCGCTTCGGCGGCCCCGGAAGGATTGACGGGGCGGGTGTTTGTGGCCGAGACGCCCATTGATGATCCGGGCGATGACCGGCGAAACGTGGCGGCGCTGTGGGAGCTGGCGGGTTTGCAAGAGCAGGCGCCGGAAGCGGAGAAGGGATTCTCCATGTTGACGCCCGCCCTGAAAAAGAAGATATCGGAAAACAGGAAAATGGAGAAGAAGAGGAAAGATAACGCAGAGACGCTGAGGACGCGGAGATTCGCAGGGAACAAGACGCGAACAAAGAAAAGCGCGGCGCGAAAGAGCAAGGCGAAGAAGAAAAGGGGATAGGCGGGCGTGGCGGAACAGAACACACCAGGCAGCGCAACGGTGGCGGGCGCGACATACGATCCGCAGAAAATCGAAGCCAAGTGGCAGAAGCGCTGGGCGGAAGCGCGCGTCTTCGATTCGGACGTGGACCCGTCAAAGCCCAAATACTACGTGCTGGAAATGCTGCCGTATCCGAGCGGCACCATGCATATGGGCCACATGCGCAACTACGCCATTGGAGACGTCGTGGCGCGCGTAAAGCGCATGCGTGGTTTCAACGTGCTGCACCCAATGGGCTGGGACGCGTTCGGCCTGCCGGCGGAAAACGCGGCGATCAAGAACAACACCCACCCGCGGGAGTGGACCAACAAGAATATTGCGCAATTTCAGAAGGTGCTGCGGCGCTTTGGGTTCAGCTACGACTGGCGGCGGGAAATTTCCACCTGCGAGCCGGAGTATTACCGATGGAACCAGTGGTTTTTCATGCGCATGCTGGAGCGCGGGCTGGCTTACCGCAAAAAGAGCCGTGTGAACTGGTGCCCCAAGTGCTGCACCGTGCTGGCAAACGAGCAGGTGATAAACGGGGGTTACTGCTGGCGTCACGAAGACACCCTGGTGGAATCGCGCGAGATCGAGCAGTGGTTCCTGAAGACAACGGCGTATGCGGATCAACTGCTCGACGATTTGAAAGAGCTGGAAGGCAGGTGGCCCGAGCGCGTCATCCTGATGCAGCGAAACTGGATCGGGAAATCGCAGGGCGCGAAGGTGAAGTTTGCCGTGGCGGACGTGGCGGAGACGGAACCAATCGAAGTTTTTACCACGCGCATCGACACGATTTATGGCGCAACGTCAGTGATCCTGGCGCCGGCGCATCCCGCGGTCGAGCGACTTCTGAGTTGGGCGAAGGCTGACAGCATCGAATGGACAAGACTCAGGAAGATGCGCCAGGCCTCGGTGAAAACCGAGGACCTGGCGACGATGGAGAAAGAAGGCTTCTTCACCGGGCGCTACGCCACCAATCCCTTTAGCGGGGAAAAGATTCCCATCTGGGTCGGAAATTTCGTTCTGATGGAATACGGGACGGGCGCCATCATGGCCGTTCCTGCGCACGATCAGCGCGACTTAGAATTCTGCAGAAAATATGGATTGCCGGTGCGGATAGTGGTGGAACAAAAAGAGGTTGAAAGTTCAAAGTTGAAAGTTGAAGGGGTGAAAGAAAGACCCAAGGACGTCCATTCAGGCCAACCAGCTGTGGAAGAAGCGTTTACCGAGTACGGAGTTAGCGTGAATTCGGGACCGTACAACGGGATGGATAGCGAGGCGGCGATTGCAAAAATGGCGGCGTTCGCGGAACAAAAAGGATTTGGCCGCGCCGAAACCATTTTCAGGCTGAAGGACTGGGGAATTTCGCGGCAGCGATATTGGGGCACGCCGATTCCAGTTATTTATTGTTCGAAAGATGGAATGCTACCCGTGCCGGACAAGGATTTGCCGGTGCTGCTGCCGCCGAATCCGAAGCTCACTGGCGAAGGAGAATCGCCGCTGGCGTCCACGCCGGAGTTTGTGAATACCACCTGCCCGAAATGCGGCGGACCGGCGCGGCGCGAGACGGACACCATGGATACCTTCGTGGACTCCTCCTGGTATTTCTACCGCTACTGCGATCCGCACAATGACAAAGCGCCGTACGATTCGACGAAGATCGCTTATTGGTTTCCGATCGACCAATACATCGGCGGGATCACCCACGCTATCCTGCACCTGCTCTATTCGCGGTTCTGGTGCAAAGTCATGCGCGACCTGGGTCTAATCACTCACAACGAGCCTATCGCGCGGCTTTTTACCCAGGGTATGGTGCAAAAGGGCGGCGTGGCCATGTCCAAGTCGCGCGGCAACGTGGTCGGCGCGGAAGAAATGGCACAAAAGTATGGCGCGGATACCGGACGGCTATACACTTTGTTCGCAGCGCCTCCGGAGAAGGACCTGGAGTGGAGCGAGGAGAGCATCGAAGGCTCCTGGAGATTTCTGAATCGCGTGTACCGTCTGGTGGAACGTCACGCTCAGGCGGTCCGCGAAGTGAAAAGCGGAAACGCGGGGGCTGTGGCGGCTTCTTCGAAGGAGAAAATTCTTCTGCGTAAAGCGCATCAGACGCTGCGTCGCGTGACGCAGGACTTCGAGACGCGCTGGCACTTCAATTCCGCAATTGCGCTGATCATGGAGCTGACTAACGAAATTTATTTGCGGGAGCCTCTGGAAGAGGGCGTGCGGCCCGAAGTTCGCAAGGAAGTGCTGGAGATGCTGACGCTGATGCTGGCCCCGATGACTCCGCATCTGGCGGAAGAGCTCTGGGAAATGCTCGGATATACCGGCGGATTGTGGACCGCGCGCTGGCCGGAATTTGATGAGGCCTTGACGCGCGAGGAAGAAGTCGAGATCCCCGTGCAGGTAAATGGACGGCTGCGGGGCAAAGTGAAAGTCGCCGTGGGGACCGGGGTAGAAGAAGTCGAAAAGCTGGCGCTCGCCGATCCGGCAATTGCGCCTCATCTCGCCGGCAAAAGCATCGTGAAACGCATTTTCGTGCCGGACAAATTGTTGAATCTCGTCGTAGCGTAGGGGCGGGGCTTGCCCCGCCCGCCAGCGCTATAAAAGCAATTTGTCGCCAAGTACGGCGCGACCAAACGTAATGGGGGTGGCATGATGGAGAGCGCGGCAAGGCAGGCGGCGGAGCGGGCGCGGAAGCTGGGAGGCAGAATGAGGGCGGAACTCGGCGGGATAGTAGTTCTCGACTTCGGCGGACAGTACACGCAACTGATTGCGCGCCGCATTCGCGAACAGCAGGTGTTCTCCGCCGTTCTGCCGTGCACGTCATCGATCGAAGAAATCCGCAAGCTGGAGCCTGCGGGAATCATTCTTTCCGGCGGGCCCAGCTCCGTCTACGACGTCAATGCGCCAAAGTGCGATCCAAAAGTCCTGGCGCTGGGAATTCCGGTCCTGGGGATTTGCTACGGGATGCAGTGGATTACACACACGCTCGGCGGCACGGTCGAGAAGGCGGAGCGGCGCGAATATGGCCGCGCGCAATTGAGCGTCGATGATTCGAAAGAACATGGCGGATCCCGCTTGTTCTCGGGGGTGCCTGCCTCGCTGCGCGTGTGGAATAGCCACGGAGACCGCGTTCGAACGCTCCCGCAAGGCTTTCGAACCATCGGCCGAACGGAAAATGCCATCGCCGCAGTGGAGAACCCGGAAAAGAAAATCTACGCGGTTGAGTTTCACCCCGAAGTGAACCACACCGAGCGCGGGACGGAGTTGCTTAGAAATTTCCTATTTCGGGTGTGCGAGGCCGAGCCGAAATGGAGTGGCGCGGCCTTTATCGAGGAAACCACGCGATCCATCCGCGAGAAAGTTGGCAACAAGTGGGCCATCTGCGGACTAAGCGGCGGCGTGGATTCCACGGTGGCGGCGGTGCTGGTGCACCGGGCTATGGGACCCCGGCTGACGAACATCTTCGTAGATACCGGGATGTTGAGAAAGAACGAATTTGAACAAACGCTCGAAATGCTGCGAGACCGGCTGAAACTCCACGTCATCGGCGTGGACGCTTCGGAACGCTTTCTCGCTCAATTGAAAGGGGTTACGGACCCCGAGGAAAAGCGCAAGCGCATCGGCAGGGAGTTTATCGCCGTGTTTGCGGAGGAGGCTCAGAGGCTGCAGGCGGGGGAAGCACACGGTGAGATAGGCTACCTGGTGCAGGGTACTCTTTATCCAGACGTTATCGAGTCCGTCTCCGTAAAAGGGCCTTCGGCCACGATCAAAACGCACCATAACGTCGGTGGATTGCCGGAAAAGATGCCTTTCACGCTGATCGAGCCGCTGAGGGATCTGTTTAAGGACGAGGTACGCCGGATCGGCAAGGGACTGGGCCTGCCGGAGGAAATTTTGGTGAAACACCCGTTTCCGGGGCCGGGACTGGCTGTCCGGCTGCTCGGGGAGGTCACCCGTCCACATCTGGTAACTCTCCGGGAGGCCGACGCCATTGTGGTGGAGGAGATTCGCCGGGCGGGGCTGTATGTCAAAGTGTGGCAAGCATTTGCGGTGCTCCTCCCGGTGCGGAGCGTAGGGGTTATGGGAGACGGGCGGACCTATGGGCTGACCGTGGCGGTGCGGGTGGTGGAGTCCGACGACGCCATGACGGCGGACTGGGTGCGGTTGCCTGGGGAAGTACTAGAACGCATCTCGACCCGCATCGTCAACGAAGTTACCGGGGTGACGAGGGTGGTATACGATATCAGCTCCAAACCCCCCAGCACGATCGAGTGGGAATAGCTGTTTCTGCCTGAGGGCTTGATTACGCAGCGGGGAGAAGGGATTTGGGACGCCCCGAGTGAAACCTTACTGAAAATCCGCAGACCGGCAAGAAAGAGGCCGCGCAGCGGGGACGCGCGGCCTGTTCCGTAAGGTGTAAATGAGACAAAACAGCGAAAACCGGCGAAGTCCGAACGCAGGACTAGCGGTTGGCCATTTTCTGAGCCATGTAAAGGATGAGCTTGCGATCCCCTTCTTCGACTTTACCCAGCAAGCGGCGAAGCTTGTTGAGAAAGCGTGCATCTTTACCGACGCTGCCCCAGGCAATGTCATCGGACGACTTGCGCTTCGGGAGATTCGGCAATTGCGGCGGTTCCTCACCGTCATAAAAGAGTTGATAGAGTGGGCACTCGAGAGCGCGAGCGAGCTTTTCCAGCGTTTCGATGGCCGGGACAGTATGACCATTCTCGACGCGAGAAATGTAGCAACGAAGCAGGCCGGTGCGCTTTTCGATGTCGCCCTGGGAGAGTTTCTTTTCTTCGCGCATAGCGCGAAGACGGTCACCAATAATCATGTAGGTATTATCCCATGTACGTGAGATAGGAATCAAGTAGAAAATTGTGGATATGCCAATAAAACATTTGCTACAAGTTCGGACATGCCGGAGAAAATCGCCGTAACCAAATGCCTATGGCACGCGTCCCAAAAGTGGAGCCTTTAGACCTCCCCCCCTCGGCGGGAGCCGCACGGGGGCGGGCCTCCAAGCCTGTCGGCGCGACGGACGACCGTGAGCTGGTTCGCCGGGCGCAGGGAGAGGACAAGGAGGCGTTTGAGGAACTGGTGCGGCGTCATCAACACCGGGTGTTTGCGGTGGCCGGCGGAATTTTGCGCAGGCGCGAGGACGTGGAAGATATCGCGCAGCAGGTTTTCGTAAAGGCCTACTTCTCGCTAAAGAAGTTTGACCAGCGGGCGGCATTCAGCACCTGGTTGTATAAGATCACGGTGAATGAGTGCTGGGACTTATTGAGGAAGAAGAAGGTCCGGCCGCTGGTGTATGAGTCCGATTTGAGCGAGGAGCAGGCCAGGCAGGTCATCACGTCCGGGGAAAAGGCGAACCCTGGGCCGGACATCAGCGAGAGGATCGAAGCGCGGGAGCACGTCGAGCGGCTGCTGGAAGGATTGGATGAGCGGGACCGGCTGATGCTGATCTTGAAGGAAGTGGAAGGATTTTCCATCGAGGAGATCGCGGAGGTTCTGAACCTGAATGGGAATACGGTGAAAGTGAGACTTTTTCGGGCCCGGCGGCGAGTCGTAAGCCAGGCCAAGAAGCGCGGAGATGGAAGACAAAAGCAAGAGCGGCAAGGAGGCGGGTATGTGGAACCTGCTGAAAAACAGGAAGAATAATAAAGAATGCGGGAAGCTGCGGGATTTGCTGGAAGAATCCGCAGCGGAGCTTCCTGAAGCTACGAGTGCCGAAAAGTTGAGTGAAGCATGGCCAGCGGCGCAGCGGAACCACATGGCGGCTTGCGGGAACTGCCAGGAAGCAGCGCAGGATCTTCTTGCGACTCGGGAAATCTTTAAGGGAGTCGCCTCGACTTCACAGATGGCAAGGCCGTGGTTTGCGACTCGTGTCATGGCAGCCATTGCCGCGCGCGAGAGGGAATTATCGGAAGCGGCGAGCACGTGGCTGGCGGTGCCAAAGTTTGCCTCGCGGCTGGCGCTGGCTTCGGGAGCCCTTTTGTTGGTGGCGAGTACTTGGTTGTATAAGAGACCTGTTGCGACTCCGAACCAGCAAGCCAGCGCGTTGGCTGCACAGGAATCGCTTTTTGAGGCGGCGACGCCCGCGAATCAGGACGATGTTCTTGTCAATATGCAGGAGAACAAACCATGAGCCCGATCTCGGCAACCCGTAAGGCGGCCCTGTGGGTGGGCTTGGTCTTCCTTCTGGGTGCGGCTCTAGGTGGGATTATCGGCTACAGTTTCGCGCACCGCTCGGTGTCAGCGGCAAGCACTCCTTTGCCTGAGCCTGTGAGGCGGGCAAAGCGTGTGGAGCAACTCACACAGTTGCTGAACTTGACGAGCGCCCAGAGCCAGCAGGTGGACGCGATCCTGATGCAGAAACACGCGGAGGCCAAGGCCATTCACGATCAGACCGATGCGCAGATGGAGCAGCTCCACCAAAAAGGACGCGAGCAGGTCCGCGCGATCCTCACGCCAGAACAAAAGCCCAAGTTTGAAGAGTTTCTAAAGAGTCTCGACCAAGAGAGAAAACGCAATTCCACAAAGTAAACTGCGGCAAGCCGCCCGCTCCGTCAAATTTTTACAATCAGCTTGCCGGTGTTGCCGCCGGTGAAGAGCATGTTGATGGCGTCGGGGGCCTTCTCGAGTCCCTCCACGATGGTTTCACGATCCTTCAGCTTGCCGAACATTTTCCACTGGCCGAGCTGCGTCGCGGCTTCCATGAAGCGCGGGACATAATCGATAAGAAGGAAGCCCTGGACGCGGAGGCGCTTCACTATTACTGGGCCGAGGCTGACCATATTGGGGTCTCCTTTGGTATAGCCGGAGATCAGGCCGCAGAGAACGACGCGGCCATGAAGATTCATGCGGCTCAAGACTTCCTGCATGATTTCGCCGCCGACATTTTCAAAATCAATGTCGATGCCATTGGGAGTGGCCGCGGCCAGCTTTTCCTTCCAGTCCGCGTGCTTGTAGTTGATGGCGGCATCGAACCCCAAATCCTTGGTGATCCAGACGCATTTGTCGTCGGTGCCGGCAATGCCGACGACGCGGCAGCCGTGAATCTTGCCGATTTGACCGGCGATGCTGCCGGTGGCGCCCGCCGCAGCGGAGACGACGAGCGTTTCGCCTTTCTTGGGCGCCGCGATCTCCATGCCGAAAAAGGCCGTGAGGCCGTTCAAGCCAAGAACGCCGAGGAAGACAGTGTCTGGCACGAAAGGAATCTTCGGCACTTTTTGGAAAAAGGTCTTCGCGGATGCATCGATGATGACGTACTCCTGAAGGCCGGTGAGCCCGGTGACGCGGTCGCCTGTCTTGTAGCCGGGGTGGCGCGACTCGACGATTTCAGCGAAACCGCCCGCGCGCATGACTTCGCCGATCGCGACAGCGGGAAGGTAACTATCGACCGCCATCCAGACGCGCATGGTGGGATCGATCGAGAGGTATTTGACTTTGGCGAGGGCTTGTCCGTCTTTCAACTCGGGTACTGGGGATTCCGCGAGTTGCAGATCGCCGGGCGCAAGCAACCCTTTCGGACGAGATTGAAGGCGAAGCTGGCGATTGGTATTCGACACGTTAGAAGGGAATATCTTCGTCGGAGATTTCGGGGCCGCTGGGGGCGTGACCTCCGCCGCTGCCGCCACCGTACGAATCGTCGGCGGGCGCGGCGTGGCTTTCCATGTCGTCGCCGCCGGAGCGTGCCGCCGCTGCGCCTCCACCGCCCGCCGCTGCGCCTTCGGCGCGGCCGCCCAGCATGCGGAAGTTGGTGGCGACAATTTCCGTGGTGGTGCGCTTCTGGCCCTCTTTGTCTTGCCATTCCCGCGTCTGAAGGCGGCCTTCGAGATAAAGAAGTGAACCCTTTTTCAAATACTGTTGAGCGATTTCGGCCAGCTTGCTCCACACGACGATCTTGTGCCACTCGGTGCGTTTCTGGCGCTCGCCGTTTTTGTCCTTGTAAGACTCGTCCGTGGCCATGGAAAAATTCGCGACGGCCTGGCCGCCGCCGGTGTAGCGCGTTTCGGGATCGCGGCCCAGACGGCCGACGAGAATAACTTTGTTGACAGACATGAACGAATCCCCCTTGCGACGGCGAAGATAGCACGCGAGCGAAGAAAAGGGAAATGACGGAAGAGAAGCGAATTGATGGGTAAAGGGCGCTGACCTCGCTGCAGCCGATCGCGCAAATTGACAATTTCCCTGAGCCAGCCTAACGTTCCTTTCTCGTTTTGGACAATGGGGGATTTCATCTTGCACCTAAAGAAAATTGCTTGGTTAACGGCGCTGGCGTTTGCATTGCTGCTTGTGCTTGCGGCGAGGAACGCGGCTCGCGCGCAGCAATCTGCCGCTCCAACGGCTGCGCCCGTCGGTTTGTTTGAAAGCCACGGGGATGTCGGAACAGTTTTGCATCCCGGTTCCGTGGAATACGACGCGGCGAAACGAAGCTACACGCTTGCGGGCAGCGGCGAGAATATGTGGCTTGGCAGCGATGCATTCCAATTCGTGTGGAAGAAAATGTCCGGAGACGTGACGCTGACGGCGGACATCTCGTTTCTCGGGAAGGGAGTGAACGAGCACCGCAAAGCTGTGCTGATGATCCGCCAGAGCCTGGACGCGGATTCTCCGTACGCGGACGCGGCGTTGCATGGGAACGGATTGACTTCGTTGCAATACCGCGAGGAGAAAGGAGCGGCGACGCACGAAATCCAGGCTAACGTTTCCGCGCCGAGACGGGTGCGGCTTGAAAAACGCGGGGCGTACTTTTCCATGTGGCTGGCGGATGCGAGCGGCGAATTTCGCCCCGCGGGCGGATCCGCGCGGATCGCCCTGAAGGAACCCTTTTACGTGGGCATTGGCGTTTGCAGCCACGATAAAGACGTGGTGGAAAAGGCGGTGTTCTCCAATGTGGATTTGAAGGCGGCGGAGCCCGCTGCCGCTGCGGCTTCCACGCTTTACAGCACGCTCGAAATCATTACGGTCGCATCCACGGACCGGCGCGCGATTTACGTTGCGCCAGAACGGTTTGAGGCGCCGAACTGGATGCCCGATGGCAAGAATTTGTTATTCAACAGAAACGGACGCATCGAGAAGATTCCGGCGACGGGCGGGACTCCGCAGGTTATTGATATGGGATTCGCGACGCGTTGCAACAATGATCACGGCATTTCGCCAGACGGCACGCAACTGGCGATTAGCGACAACTCGCAGGAGGAGCACCGCTCTCTCGTTTACATCGTACCGATCGGCGGCGGCGCGCCGCGGCGCATCACGCAAAAATCTCCTTCGTACTGGCATGGCTGGTCGCCGGACGGGAAGACGCTGGCATTCGTCGGCGAACGGAACGGCGATTTCGATATCTATGCGATTCCCGCTGCCGGAGGCGAGGAGAAGCAACTGACGACCGCGAAGGGGCTGGATGACGGCCCGGAATACTCGCCCGATGGTAAGTACATTTACTTCAACTCCGAGCGCACCGGACACATGCAGATCTGGCGGATGCACGCGGATGGGAGCGAGCAGGAACAGATCACGTTTGGCGAAGAGAACGATTGGTTTCCGCACCTCTCGCCGGACGGACAGCAGATGGTGTTCGTGACGTTTGACCCTAGCGTGAAGGGCCATCCGGAGAACAAAGATGTGATGCTGCGCATGATGTCGCTGAAAGACAAGAAGATTACAGTGCTGGCGAGGCTGTTTGGCGGACAGGGAACGATAAACGTGCCCTCGTGGTCGCCGGACGGGAGCAAGTTTGCATTTGTGAGCTACCAGTTGGCGCCTTCTGGAAACGCTGGAAGGTAAGGGGAGACCGTCAGGCGCCTGCGCGATGAGCGACTGTCGCGCCGATTCCGTTTCTAGTTAACCATAACAGACCCACCCCCCCTATGTTTTTCATAAGTGTTGATTCTAAAGGGACTTTAAGTTGTTTTAGAATCAACACTTCTGTAAGTGTTGATTCTAAAGGTAGTTAGAGGCGCTCATTTTTGGCATTTTTGCAAGTGTTGATTCTAAGCGGCTTACTTGAAGAGACCAATGTAACGACTGAAAAGCTCGGAACCTACACGTGGTGCCGCAGAATTACCTGGAAACCAGTATACCAGAAAGATAAAAAAAGTCAAGGAAAATCGCGGTCAGACAATGGATTGCTTGTCCGGTAAGCGTTTGTCAGGCAGCTGGTTCGGTTTGCTGATGGGCTGGTCGCGATAATTTTCGCGAATGCCGACCAAGGTTCCAAAGGAGCAAATCAGCAACTCGAACCACCACCCGAATAAACCATCGCCAGCTTACCCTGTCGAATGCCGTAGACCCGGAACCATTGTCCTTCGGGATCGATCACGGTAGTGATGAGGAAGTCGCGGCCGTTCGTCAAGTGGACTGTCCCCAGCATAACCTCGTCTTCGTCGCCTGTGTTCTCTTTCCAATGGAGGAGGCGGAATTGGCCCTGCTCCACTGCGCCGAAGGCAAAGACGAGCTTGAGTGATTTGCCGGCGCCTTCGGCGTAGCTTCTTTGCACTAAAGCCAAGTCTTGGCCTTCAAGTCGCAGCGAAAAGACCTTAAGGTTCGATGAGGAATCCAGACCTCCCGGAACAGCGGCAGCAAATGCTTTGAGCACAGGCATGGCTACTGCGTCGTGAAGAAGCTGTGGCGGCGGACCATCAGAGAAGAAATCGGTGGAACTGGCCGCGATTGCAGGCATCCGTATCTTGGCACCGGAGTATGTTCCTGTTCCCGTGTAATCAAAACATTCGCTCAATGTGGCCGGCGCGGCATTAATCGTAGCTCCCCGCCCCTCGGCGCTTACCACGGTGTAAGTATGGGGCTTGCTCAGGTAATCCCGCTCAAACTCTAAACAAGCCTTTCGGTCCGCAGGGTGTTTCCCATCCGTGTCCGCGAAACAGGGAAGACTTTGCCAGTCTCCGGATGGCGTTAGGCGAGCCAGAGGCTCCACGTAGGCCGTGCCTTTTTCAGTTTCCTCACCGACGCCCATGCCGCGCATGTGGGCGTCGCGTGACACTGCGGCCAGCATGACGTCCGAGCGTTGGGCAGAAGTTGGCACCGAGTGCTGCGACGAAGCCATAACGGAAACGGTGAGAAGCAACCACGCCCAAGAGTTGTTCATAATTTTGCGTCCTTTACGCCGTCCACGCGATGTTCCACATGTGACGCTAGCATTTTCACTTTCTGGGGGAAACTGCTCCACGGTTCAGTTGCGTCTTGACCGTCAACTCCGGTAGGTCGCCCCGCTGGACCAGAGGCATTTGCAGGTGGCGCGCCGGAGGGTCGAAATTGGACCCCGTGGCAGATTGGGAACGCGGACGAGAGGCGGCGTTGTGCGGGTGAAACCTGCGGTCTACTCTGGGGGGGCAATTATCTGTGGCGATTGGCCAGGTGTCCCGCATAGGGGAAATGGTATGGCGGCGCAGGCCGGTACACGGAGAACAGGATCGATCATGTCGGAACCCTTCCGTCCTTATGAGAAGCTCGTGGAGATCACGGTCTTCGGGAAAAACTTTCAGGTGCCGGAGCGGAATTCGCTTTTGAGGTGTTTCCAGTTCATCAGCCCGGAAACGATTCCGTATGGGCGCTTTTGCTGGAACCAGGATTGCCAGTATTGCCGCGTGACTTGCCAACTGCCGGATGAGGACGAACCGCACGAGATGCTGAGCTGCAAGTTCATCGTGATGCCAGGGATGGAGATCACGGAAATGAGCCAGGAATTGAAGTGGTGTCTGCGGGCGAAGCTGCCGAAGGATACGCCGGTTTCTTCTTGAGTATTCAGTTGTCAGTTTTCATTGGTCCGTAAGAGAAGAAATAAGAGGTTCTGGGCAAGTTCCGCCCGGGCTCCGCATGCTACCTCCGCAAGCCACCTCTACAAGTGCCTACGAACAGTAATTTGCAGTCAGCGCGGCGATGCACTAGATTCGGATTGGGATGAGTCGCCGGGCTAAGCCCGCCTCTACGAGAGAAACAAGAACGGCCCGCCTCAGAAGGCGGGCCTACCGCCGCCGGCAGAAGACTGATGACAAACGCGATTGATTTGCCGTGTGACGGGTGCGGGCAGGCTGCGTCGACGGAGCATATTACGCAGCGGCTGCAGCGGCTGGAATGGACGACGCGCTACCGGCCTGTCCATATCAACACTCTAGTGCTGGGTGCCTTCTCACCGCGCGATGAAAAGGATTTTCTGTATGCGCCGGGCGGAGAGTTCGGCGGGGAAGCGGCGCTGTTGCTGGATGCGGTGGGGATCTCCACGACAGGGAGAGCGGCGGAGACGGTGCATGCGGAGTTTCAACGGGGGGGATTTTTTCTGACCCACGTGCTGGAATGCCCGCTCGACGGGAATGCCGGAGCCGGGGTCGAGACCGCGGCGCTGCTCACGAAGCGCCTGCAAGCGGTGGCTACGAGGATTCGCCGGTCGCTGAAACCGAAGCGAGTGGTGCTGATATCGCAGGCTCTGGCACCGATTCTGAAGGAGATAACGGGATTGGAACTGGGTTGTCCCGTTGTGCTGGACAACGGGAGGCTCTTCGAGTTCGATGGTCCTGCGCCGGGAAATTCTGTTGTACGGTTGCGGGAGGCTCTCGCCGGCCCCGCGAGGGATTGAACGAGCGGACAGGCAGCGGCTGGCCGTTAGGAGTAACACACGTGGCCCTCAGAGCAGGTAGACGTCATTTTTAACTGTGGTAGAATCAAACATCTTGACGGATTGAAATCGCAGCAGGAGTACGGTCGTGAAGAAACAAGCAAAATTTGGCGTGGGAATCGGAGTCATCGTAGCTTCGCTGGGATTTCTGGCGTGGCTAGGGTATGGGGAGAGCAAGACGTACTACCACACCATCGCTGAACTTCCGACATTGGTCGGCTCGGCAAAGAGCCAACGCATGCGCGTGGGCGGCACGGTGGCCACAGGAAGTATTCGTCACCTCGCCGGGCGCGTTGATTTTGTTCTGGAGGGGGAGGGGAAGACGCTTCCGGTCAGCTACATTGGCACCGACCCCCTGCCGGATACTTTTGTAGACAAGTCCCAAGCGCTGGTGGAGGGCCGGCCCGGGCCGGAGGGCCGCTTTGTCGCCGAGGTGGTACAGGCGAAATGCGCTTCCAAGTATGAAGCAGCGCCTGGGGGTAAAGGTAGTGCAGCGCCCAACTCCACCGTGCGAAGCGGGATGTAGGGCACCAGGGGGCTCCTGGGGAGAGGCGGGGTCGCTGTGGATGTATTCGGTTCCTTTGCACTCCTATTAGCGTTTGTATGCGCGGTGTACGCGTTCGGCGGGGGCATTGCGGCGATTATTACGCGGCATCCGCTGCTGATCAAGAGTACGCGCCAGGCCGGGATAGCCACTTGCGGCCTGATTTTCCTCGCCACGATCAGCCTCGAATATCTTTTCTTCAGCGATAACTTTTCGATCGCCTACGTTGTTTCGCATAGCAATCGCGACCTGTCGACATTTTATAAGATAGCCGCGCTGTGGTCGGGGCAAGAGGGTTCGCTGCTGTTCTGGAGCTTCCTGCTGGCCGTTTATGTTATTTCGGTGCTGTTGACCTACCGGAACAAGAATGGCGAGTTGATGCCGTACGTGGGCGTGGTGATGGCCGGCGTGCAGATTTTCTTCCTGACGCTGAATAACTTCGTGGCCAGCCCCTTCAAAGCGCTCGCGTCGCCGGGAGCGGATGGCGTGATGAATTATGTCGCACGCGCCGATGGCAACGGATTGACTCCCCTGCTGCAATATCCGGAAATGGTGATCCATCCGCCGAACTTGTATTCGGGATACACCGGGTTCACGATTCCGTTTGCTTTTGCGCTGGGCGCGCTGCTGGCGCGCTACCCGGGAGAGAAGTGGATTCACCTGACGCGCAAATGGACGATGATTGCGTGGATGTTTCAGTCCGCGGGAATTTTGCTCGGCGCTCACTGGGCCTACGCGGTGCTCGGCTGGGGTGGCTATTGGGGATGGGATCCGGTCGAGAATGCGTCGCTGCTGCCGTGGCTGACGGGCACGGCGTTCCTGCACTCGGTGATGATGCAGGAAAAGCGCGGCATGATGAAGGTGTGGAACGTGTGGCTGGTGTTCTGCACGTTCCTGCTTTGTATCCTTGGGACGTTTTTGACGCGCAGCGGCGTGGTCAGCTCGGTTCATGCTTTCGCGCAATCCAGCATCGGCACTTGGTTCGTGGGCTTTCTCGTGCTTATCATAACGGTGTGCTTCGGGGCGTATCTGAAGAATCGCGACTACCTGAAGAGCGAGAATCAACTCGATTCGATCGTTTCGCGCGAATCGAGCTTCTTGTTCAACAACCTGATCCTGCTGGTTGCTTGCGTGGCGGTGCTCTCTGGAACCCTCTTTCCGGTATTTTCGGAATGGTTCACCGGGAACCGCATCAGCGTGGGCGCGCCGTTTTTTAACAAGGTGAATATTCCCACCGGGCTGCTGCTGCTGTTTTTGACGGGAGTCGGGCCGCTGCTGGCGTGGCGCAAGACTTCGACGGAAAGCTTGAAGCGGAATTTTGGCTGGCCGCTGGGAATCGGGCTGTTTGCCGGCGCGGTGGCCCTGGTGTTTGGCTTCCGCGAGATCTATTCGTGGGTTTGCCTGATTCTGTGCGTATTTGTCGCGTCCACGGTGGGGTTGGAATTCTATCGCGGCGCGAAGGTAATTCGCGCGCGATCGGGCGCTTCGTTTGCGGCCTCGGCAGTGGACCTCACCATGCGCAATACGCGGCGCTACGGCGGTTACATCGTTCATATGGGGATGGTGTTTGTCTTTATCGGGCTGGCCGGAGCGGCCTTCAACCGCGATGTGCAGAAAGACATGCGGCAGGGCGATACCATGCAGATCGGGGCGTACACTTTGGTGCTCCAAGGCTTCGACACCAGGCCAGAAAAGAATTACACGGCGCAAAGGGTCCTCGTGGAAGTGCTGCGGGACAAGAAGCCGATGATGATGCTTTATCCCGAGAAACGGCGCTTCAACACCACCGTGGAAAACGGCACGATGGTGGCGATCTATTCGACACTGAAGGAAGACTTGTACGTGGTCTATCCTGGAAATAGCCCGGATACGGACCTGCCCGTGCTGCACGCCTACCTGAATCCGCTCGTGAAATGGATTTGGTTCGGCGGAGCGGTGGTGGTGTTGGGAACGCTGGTAGCTTTGCTGCCGAACCGCCGCGCGGTGCTGGTGCTCTCAGGCGCCCAGCAGCCGGCGGCGCAGCCATTGGCGCAGGGACTGGCCTCGCCGGTAACGCTGCGAGAGGGCCATGATTAAAGCACGCTCGATTGCCGCAATCACGCTGCTGGCGATGTTCGGCACGGCGCCGCTCTTCATCACGCCACTTGGGGCGGAGCAACTTACGGACCGCGCCAAGGAGGTCGGCGGAAAATTCATGTGCGTGTGCGGCTGCAACCAGGTGCTGACGGGGTGCAATCACGTAAATTGCCCGAGTTCGGTGCCGATGCTGAAGGAATTGAGCGGGGCATTAGCGCGCGGCGATTCGGAGGATGCCATCACGCAAATGTTCGTCCAGGAATTCGGGACGAAAGTGTATGCGGAGCCGCCGAAAACGGGTTTCAGCCTGGTTGCCTGGGTATTCCCGAAAGTTTGTCTTTTAGTGGGCGCAGGACTGGTGGTTTTCGTTATCGCCCGTTGGCGAAAGCGCCCGGCGCCACTAGCGGCGCCTGCGGGAGGCGCGCCGGGCATTTCAGCGGAGATGCTGGAGCGTGCCAGAGCGCAAGCGTCACGCGAGACGCAGGATTGAATGGTGGCTGCCCTCTGCTCACTTGCGATTTTCCTGATTGAGTCCGCGGATTGGGCGGTACTCGGCGCGTGCCTGGCCCTGGCCGTCGCCGTCATGCTTTTTATATTTTACATTCAGCCGGATGCTTCGGATCTTGCGCCGCACCGGACCAAGCTCGATCAACTGCTGGAGCGCCGCGACACCATTTACGACAATCTGCGGGACCTGCGATTTGAGTATCGTTCCGGAAAATACTCGGAAGGGGACTTCGAAGCGATGAAGACGGCCCTTGAGAATGAAGCGGCGCTGGTGCTGGCGGAAATCGATCAGGTGACGGACGCGCAAGTGCGCAGACCGCGCGGAACGCGTGCGGCGGACGGGAGCGCGCAATGAAGCGTTGTTACGCCGCGCGATTCACTTTGTTCGTCGCGCTTATTCTGGCTCCGCTGGCTATCGCTGAAGCGGGAACGGTTCACGGCACGGTGATGAACGGCACAACCGGCAAGGCAGCGGCAGGAGTCGACCTCGTCCTGATCCAGCTTCAGGGAGGGATGCAGGAAGTCGCCCATTCCAAGAGTGGCGCTTCAGGCGAATTCACGTTCGACCATCCCGGACTCGGCGCGCAGCCGATGCTCGTCCGGGCGGTGTATCACGGCATTAATTTCAACCACGCCTTGCCGCCGGGCACGAGCACCGCGCAGATTGATATTTATGAGCCTTCCAAGGACGCCAAGACAATCAACGTACCATCACACGTGGTGGTTTTTCAGCCGAACGGCGCGACGATGATTGTCGGCGAAGAATATCAAATCGAGAACAAGTCGCAACCTCCGGTGGCTTTCTACAAAACCGAAGGCAGTTTTGATTTTGCGTTGCCGGAAGGCGGCCAGCTGCAGCAAGTAGCCGCCACGGGACCCGCGGGAATGCCGGTGGCGCAACTTCCGATCGACAAAAAGAAGAATCGGTATTCGATTGCGTATGCGTTTCGGCCGGGCGATAGTTCGGTGCGGTTTTCCTACGAACTGCCCTATGCCGGAAACGCGGCTACGGTGAAAATTCCGACAATTTATCCGGGCGGGCGGTTGCTGGTTGTCGCGCCGCCGAGCATGCAGATTAGCGGTGAGGGATTGGCTCCCGGCGGCCAGGAACAGGGCATGAATCTCTACGGCCGCCAGGATGTTCCGGCGGGAACGATTGTGGCTGTGAGTGTTTCTGGCACGGCTCCGCCGCCGAGCGCGAATGGCGGCGAGGAACAAGGCCAGGGCCGCGACGCGCAGCAGAGCGGCGGCGAAGGGTCCGGAGTGAATATCCAGCAGGTTCCGGGACGGCTGGACGTTTTGAAATGGCCGTTGATCGCAGGATTTATTTGTGTTTTTGCCTTGGGTGCATTTCTGCTGGCACGCAAGCAGGTCGTGGCCGTAGCCGGGCCGACGCCGGTGGTGGATGAGGTCACCCACGCGAAGAAACCGAAAAAATCAAAGCCGGGTGCTTCCATTTCGCCGAGCGCGCCGGCGGCTCCCACAAACGGGGCTGCGAGTCTTGCGGAAGTCGATGCCGCCATCGGCACGAGCCTGGATGGGCTGAAGGAGCGCCTATTCCGGCTGGAGCTGCGCCATCAAGCGGGCACCATCTCCGAAGAAGAATATGCACAGGAACGCGCACGCGCGGAAAAAGTGTTGCGCGAACTCGTGCGAGGCTGAACGTTGAAGACCGGGAGCGATCTGCCGATCTCCGAGGCCGTCCGGTGACGCCGGCGGTTCTTTCTCCCACAGGAATCCGCTTCGAAAATATCGACAAACGGTATGGCGGGCTTTACGCGCTGCGGCGGGTTTCCCTGGAAATCTCCGCGGGTGAGTGCGTGGTGTTCGCGGGACGGAACGGCTCCGGAAAGACCACGCTTCTGCGGATTGCGGCGCGGCTCGCGCGTCCTTCGTCGGGCAAAGTGAGCTTTCTGAACGGGGGGGAAGAGAGTGGCGGGCCGCTGCCTCCGGCCGGATTTGTGGCTCACGCCACGATGGTCTATGACGAGTTGACGGCGGAAGAGAATCTTTTGCTCTTCGCGCGATTGCAGGGAATCGCGGAGCCTGCCGTTCGCGCCGAGGCGCTACTCCGGGAAGTTGGCCTCGAGGATCGCCGAAACTCATTGGTGCGCACGTTTTCTCGCGGGATGCGCCAACGCGTGGCCATTGCGCGGGCGCTTCTGAATGAACCCGCCGTGCTTCTCCTTGACGAGCCGACGACCGGACTTGATCCGCAGGGGGCGAGTTGGTTTGCGGAGACGCTGCGCGGATTGAGAGATTCGGGCCGCACCATCTTGATGAGCCTGCACGGCGAATCGGAAGTGTCCACGCTGGCGACGCGGGCGATACGGCTGGAAGCGGGAGCGGTGGTCGCGGACACGCGAACCGGCACGGAGTTTCGCTCGATCCTCGCTTTTGCGAACGCGTGAATGGCGCTGCTCTCCAATACGGCGGTGCTGCTTGGCAAGGAACTTCGCACGGAGTTCCGCTCGCGCGAGCTGCTTACTACGACGGTGGTCTTCATTGTCACGATCGTGGTGCTCTTCAGCTTCACCTTCAATCCATCGGCCGGCGAATCGCGCCGCTTTGGGCCCGGACTCCTGTGGCTGGCTTTTCTTTTCGCCGCTTCATTGATGCTCCAGCCTGGCTTTCTGCGAGAGCAGACCAACGATACGCTGAGCGCGCTGCGATTGTCAGTGAGCGATCCTTTTGCCATTTTTTTTGCCAAGCTCGTCGCCAGCACGATTTTTCTCCTGCTGACCGAAGTGCTGATGCTGCCGGTCTTCGCGGTTCTTTACAATGTCCACATTCTTGCGGTCTTCCCCCAGCTTGTTCTCGTTTTCTTTCTTGGCAGCGTGGGCGTGGCCATTCCGGGAACAGCTTTTTCGGCAATCTCGGCGCAAGCGAGGATGCGAGAACTGTTGCTGCCGCTGCTGCTGCTGCCGCTGCTTACACCCGTCCTGATCGCCAGCACGGAAGCAACGGCAGCTCTGCTGGACGTGAAGCCGTCGCTGCAAGGGAGATGGCTCGGATTTTTGGCCGGCTTCGACGTGGTGTTTTTGACGGCGTTATGGCTTTTCGGCGAATATCTATTGGAGGAATAATCCGCAATGGCAAAACGCGCGATCCTCGGGCTTGTAACCCTGGGCTTGGTTGTGACGGCCGCTTTCGCCTCCTTTTACGTGGTTCCGATGGAACGCACCATGGGGCCCATTCAGCGAATCTTTTATTTTCACGCCGCGAGCGCGTGGGCCGGCATGACCGCTTTTTTCATCTGCTTCTTCGGGAATCTGCTGTACGTCTGGCGGCGCCAGCCGAACTGGGATTGGCTGGGTGTTTCAGCGGCTGAAGTCGGCTTGGCCTTCACTACTATTGTGCTGATCACCGGACCCATCTGGGCTCACCCGGTATGGGGCATCTGGTGGACCTGGGATTGGCGGCTGACGTCCACTTTCGTGATGTGGCTGCTTTATATTTCCTACCTGCTTCTCCGCACCCTTATTGAGGAACCCGATCGCCGCGCGCTGCTCAGTGCACTCTTTGGAATCTTCGCGTTTCTCGATGTGCCGCTGGTCTATTTTTCAATTCGATGGTGGCGGACGCAGCACCCTCAACCGGTAGTGATGGGCGGCCCCGGCTCCGGCCTGGAGCCAACGATGCGCAAAGTTTTCTTTTTTTCCGTGCTGGCGATGCACGCCCTGATGATTTTGCTGCTTTCGGAGCGGTACCGGCTGGAAAAATTGCGTGGAGAAGTGGATGATTTGCGGCGCGAAGCGGAGGCTCAATGAAAAACTTCGACAGCATCTTTGCGGCTTACGTTCTCGGATGGGCGGTCTTTTTCGGCTTTTACCTCAGTCTAGGTAAGCGCGCCTCCTCACTGCGAGCAGAGGTCGAGCAATTGAAGAATAGTTTGAATCGGGGCAAGTAGCTTGGCAGGGAAGAAAAGAGTCGGGATTGTGCTGTTTCAGCTCGGAGGGCCGGATTCGCTGGAGGCCGTCGAGCCGTTTCTGCTGAATCTGTTTCTGGACCCTGACATCATTCCGCTCGGACCGTTCGGACTGCTGCGCCGCCCAATTGCGAAGCTCATTTCTTCACGCCGGTCGATTCCTGTGGCCGTCAAGTACGGTCAAATCGGGGGACGCTCGCCGATTGGGACGCTCACCGAACGGCAGCGCTTGCGTCTCGTCGAAGCGGTCGCGCCTTACATTGATCCGGTTGCCGTAGTGGCGATGCGTTACTGGCATCCGTTCACGGCTGAAGCGGTGGGGACGTTGCGCAAGTCCGGGCCGCTGGATGAAATCGTTTTGTTGCCGCTTTATCCGCACTATTCCTACGCCACCACACTTAGCAGCTTGAAGGAGTGGCGCCGGGTCGCCGACCAAACGAAGTGGGAACAAGCAGCCGGGAAACCGCCGGAACGCGCCATTAACAATTTTCACGCTCATCCGCTGTATATTCAGGCGCTGGTTCAACGGATCGGATCCGTGTTGCGGCAATTCCCGGACAGCTCGCGGATTCATCTGGTCTTCAGCGCTCATGGCCTACCGATGAGTTTAGTGGAGAAAGGCGACCCTTATCCAAAACAAATCGAGGAGAGCGTGCATCTAATCTGCGAAATGGGCGCGAAGCACTACCGCGGTTGGCCCCGGACGCACCTGCTCTGCTACCAGAGCCGCGTGGGCCCCGCGAAGTGGCTGCAGCCCCCACTGACCGGGACCATCGAGCGGCTGGGCCACGAAGGCGTGAAAGAGATGCTCGTGGTTCCCATTTCGTTCGTCACCGAGCACATCGAAACGCTCCACGAAATCAACATCGAGGCCCGCGAGGAAGCGAAGAAGCTGGGCATCGAGTCGTTCCGCATGATGCCCGCGGTGGGTGATTCTCCATTATTCATCGCCGCTCTGAAGGATCTGGTGTTGCGCGCCGTGGGGATCGATGCTGGCGAGCCGTCGGGACGGCTTTCCAGTATGGCGGGTTGAATGTATAATCCGCGCCTGAGACAGCAGCAATGACTTCCACGTACAACCCGGGTGTGCACAGGCTTGCTGTGTTCACGGTCTGCTGGACCATCCTGCTCTTCGTCGCCGGGGCGCTTGTCACGTCCAAAGATGCGGCACTTTCCGTGACGGACTGGCCGACTTCCCACGGCACCTTGGTTCCGCCGCTATCCTCGCTGCAAGGCGGCGACTTGTTTGAATTCTCGCACCGCGCGGTTGCGGGTGGTTTGGGGATCCTTACGCTCCTGCTGGCGCTGTTGCTCTGGGTGAAGGAAAAGCGGCCGTGGCTGCGATGGCTTGGGCTGGTTGCGGTGCTTGGCGTTGCTGTACAGGCGATTCTTGGCGGCCAAGTGGTCATACGACTGCTGCATTACTGGCTGCCGGTTATTCATGCCTGCTTTGCGCAGATTGTTTTTGGCGCGGTGCTCGGGATTGCGGTGTTCACCAGCAAGTGGTGGACCTCCGAACAGCCGCAATTGGAAGACAGCGGAACTCCTTCGATTCATGCTGTGGCGATTCTCAATGCGGCCGTTATCTATTTTCAGGTGATTCTCGGCGCCGGCTTCCGGCATAAGGATATTCCGATTTGGCCGCACATGGCGGGAGCGTTGCTGGTGCTGGGAATGGTGATCTGGACGGCGGTGGCGCTGCGGAAACGGTTTGCGCAATCGCGGGAGTTCACCAAGGCGCGAATCCTCCTGCATGCGATTTTCGGAACGCAGTTCCTGCTGGGTCTTGCGGCCTACTGGTCGCGGTTGACCACCGCAGATGCACCGCAGCCGATGCCCGTGATGGTGACGTTAACCGTGATTCATACGGTCGTGGGGGCGATACTCTTCGCGTTTTCGGTGCTGGTCGCGCTGATGTGCTACCGCTTGGTGCCGCGCCGAAGGGAAGTTGCTGCCGCGGCGCCACGACAGGTGACCACCGGATGAGCACGGCACGCACCACGGAACTGACGCTTTCGGCGCGCGCGAATGGCTACGTCTCTCTGACGAAGCCGGACGTTTCCTTCCTGGTGCTGATGACCACGGCTGCCGGCTATTACATGGGAGCGCGGGGCCCCGTCGGATGGCTGCACCTGATCCACGCGGTTTTCGGCACGATGCTCATCGCGGCCGGCACCGCGGCGCTGAATCATTACATCGAGCGCGAGTCCGACCGCACCATGCGGCGCACCGCTTTGCGGCCGCTGCCAAGCGGCGTGCTACAGCCGCGGGAAGCGCTAGTCTTCGGCGTCGCGCTGGCGATTGCCGGGGCCGTGGACTTGTATGTGGCGGCGGGACCGCTTGCTGCGGGGCTCGGCGTTGCGACCTGCCTGAGCTACCTGCTGGCTTACACTCCGCTAAAAAAACGCACGGTGTGGGCGACGTTCGTCGGCGCTTTTCCCGGCGCTATTCCACCGATGATCGGCTGGGTGGCAGCATCAGGATCTCTCGACCGCGGCGCGTGGCTGCTGTTTGGAATTTTGTTCCTTTGGCAATTTCCGCATTTTCACGCGATCGCCTGGATGTACCGCGAGGATTACGCTCGTGCGGGCATCCGGATGCTGCCGGTGGTCGACCGCGAAGGCACGCGGACGTTCCGGCAGATCATTCTATATGCAGTCGCGCTCGTGGGAGTGAGCTTGCTTCCGGCAATACTGGGGCTGGCCGGAGTGATGTATTTCTTCGGCGCGCTGGTTACTAGCACCGCCTTGGTGCAAGTGTGCCTGTGGGCCGCCAGCAACAAGACGAACACTCGGGCCAAGTGGCTGATGCACGCGACGGTCCTGCACATTCCGGTGTTGCTGGGATTGATGATGTACGACAAGCTGCCGCGCTGAGCAGGCCGCTTCAGCTATGTTTGCATTTCTGGCTTGATCGTGGATTTGATGGTCTACAGATCTACGCGGGGAAGAGCAGCTAAGGCCCGGCTAAATCCGCCGCGACAAATTGTGTGGGCGGAATCCCGTTAGAATTGCGGAGTATTATCCTGCCGGAATCCTGGCGGCACCAGCGCTCCCGTCTGTGCGGAGCGGATAGCCTGGCGGGTGCCGGACTTTGGAAATACGATGTGCCAGAAGTCGATATTGGGATTGGCGAATCCAAGGCCCACGAATCGCCTGTCGCGCTTCTCCCGCAAAGATGTCACGAAACACTCCGCCGACTCCGAAGTCATGTCGTTGATGATCCGGACGGTCTGGCCGGGCATCAACGGTGTATCCATGAGAACAAGGGCTCCATTGGCGCTGACGACATGAGTGGAGGCCTTCAGGTCGAACGTTTCGCCTTCGGGCAAGCGGCAACGCACCGTCAGAGGAACCTGAAGGGACAGGCGAGTGGTGCGCCGGCGTTCTGGATAGCGAGTTCTCTGCATAAAAGCGGCCTTGGAGAGGACACCCGAGGCAACGTGTGGAGATGTTGTCACGGCGCTGACAAAAATACAAGCATTTTAAAGATTTGGGACTCCTAGTACTTTTCAGCCGTTGCGCTGGTGATTGCTTTACTTGAGCGCGGCCATCACGGCGTCGGCGAATTCCTGGGTGCCGGCTTTGCCGCCGACGTCGCGGGTAGTGTGTTTTGCCTCGCGGTAGACGGTTTCGAGGGCATTCTGGATGCGCTCCGCAGCGGTGCGTTCGCCGAGGTGGTCGAGCATTAGAATGCTGCTCATCAACAGAGCGGTTGGATTGGCGAAACCCTTGCCGGCGATGTCGGGCGCGGTACCGTGGACGGCCTCGAACATCGCGCAATCATCCCCGATGTTGGCGCTGGGCACCACGCCCAAGCCGCCGACGAGGCCCGCGGCCAGGTCGCTCATCACGTCGCCATAGAGATTCGGCAGCAACAGCATGTCAAATTGCTGAGGGTCCATCACGATCTGCATGCAGGCGTTATCAACGATGAGCTCTTTGTACTCGATGGCAGGGAATTGCTCCGCGACGGCGCGGACCGAGCGCAGGAACAAACCGTCGGAAAGTTTCATGATGTTGGCTTTGTGAATGGCATGAATCTTTTTTCGTCCATGGCGTTTGGCGTAATCAAACGCAAATTTGGCGATGCGGGTGGAGGCCCGCTCGGTGATGATCTTGAGGCTCTCGACCACGCCGGGAACGACTTCGTGCTCGAGCCCGGAATACAAATCCTCGGTGTTTTCCCGCACGAGAATGAGTTCCACGTTTTCAAAATGCGATTTGACGCCCGGCATGTTTTTCACCGGGCGCAAATTAGCATAAAGGTCGAGAGTTTTGCGCAGCGCCACGTTCACGCTGGGCGCGCCGCCGGCGATGGCGGTGGCCATGGGGCCTTTCAGCGCCACGCGATTCCTGCGCACCGATTCCACGGCGGCCTGGTTGACGGTTTTTTCCTGGTTCGAGGAGCTGTCGGAGCGTCCGGCGATCTCTTCCCAATCGATCTGCACGCCGGTGGCTTCCAGAATGCGGCGCGTTGCGGCGGCTACTTCGGGCCCAATTCCTTCGCCGGGGATGAGGGTAACCTTGTGTCTGATCATCGCATCATATTGTAGGCGAAGCGTGCATGCTTGTCGAAATGCGGCAATGGAAGGCGTTTCATGGCAGGAACATGCGGTTGCGCAGCCGTTTGGAAGTTCTGGTATAATGTAAGTGTTGATAGCTTCGCGGGCGAGCCCGCGAGCGGAGGCCATGAGAAATTATGATCAATTTGACGCCCGTAGCAAGTACCAAGGTCAAGGAAATCATGAGCATGCAGAGTCCGGTACCGGTCGCTCTCCGAGTGGCTGTCGTGGGTGGCGGCTGCTCCGGTTTCCAATACCACATGGCGTTTGAGAACCAGACCACCGATGCGGACCAGCTGTTCGAGTTCGATGGCCTGAAGGTCGCCGTCGACCAGATGAGTTCGATGTATCTGGACGGGATCGAGATCGATTACATCGAGACGATTGAAGGCGCGGGATTCAAGTTCAACAACCCCAACGTGAAGAGCACCTGCGGCTGCGGCAGTTCCTTCAGCGTCTAATTCCGTGCAGGGAGGGCGCCGCGCGCCCTTGGAATCAATCTTCGGGCTCCTGAGCGACAAGTTCAGGAGCCTTTTTTATGCCCTCTAGCCAATCTGACTGGGATGCGAAGCACGGGCTTGCCGCCGACGAGCCTCCCTCTGAGCCCGCGAGCATTGTCTCCGAATTGCTGCCACTCCTGCCGTCCGGTCCGGCGCTGGATATTGCCTGCGGCACGGGAAGGCATGCGCTGCTTCTTGCGGCGCGCGGCCAGCACGTCACGGCAGTCGATTTTTCGAAGGTGGCGCTGGACGTTTTGGAAGCACGCGCCCGTAAAGCGGGCGCACACGTGCGTCGCGCCGAGAGCTTGCACAAGACCGGGCCCCTTCAAAAGAGCGGTCTGGAATTAATTCAGGCGGACCTAGAGAGAATCGCTCTCCCGGAACGCTGCTACGATCTGATCCTGTGCATTCAATACTTGCAGCGAGAACTGTTTCCACGGATGGCCCGCGCACTTCGCCCGAATGGCGTGCTGCTGATGGAAACCTTCACGCGCACGCAACTGGAGTTTGCAGGCGGCCCGCGAAATCCTGCTTATCTCCTCGAAAGCGGCGAACTGCGAAAAGCGTTTCCGGAACTTCGCGTCCTGTTTTACCGCGAGTTGCGCGCCGGTGTGGGAATCGCCAGCCTGGTCGCGAAGAAACGCGACGAGAAGAGTTGAAAGACAAATTTGCTGGTGAGCAAGCCGACGCACGACCCTGAAGCCTTAACAATGAGGCTTATAATGGGTACTGGCGTAGCGAACACTAGGATTAGATAGCAGTATGATAAATCGCTATAGGTGTCCCAAATGCAACTTTTGGCTGAGCTCCACTCTGCTGCGGAGTAAACCTTACTTCCAATGCCCCTCGTGCGCGGCAAAACTGTGTATTTCTGAAACCTATATGCGGTTTCTATTTTACTCCGGGTTGGTACTTGGCTGGGCTGTACCAGCCATTCTTCAGATCAGGAACCCTTTCCTGTTCATCGCCGTAGCGGTCTTAGCTTGGGTCCCGGCCGGGATGGTGGTCACGACCTTCCTGCAATTCGCTTATCCTCCCCGCATAACTTTCTATTCCTCTGACTTCTCAAACCCTCTCTCTCTAACTCAAGATAAGAAAGATGGCCCTTGACGAACGGTCTCTGTTTGCAATCTTCGGGTTCCCTCCGTATTCTAAAGTGCCAGCATGAAAATAGCGCTCGCGCAGTTCGATCCCACCGTTGGCGACTTCGCAGGTAATGCCGCTCGCATCTTGAGCTTGGCGGCGCAAGCCAAGCAGCGAGGCGCGGACCTTGCTGTTTTTACCGAGCTTTGCCTCTGCGGTTATCCTCCCCAGGATCTTCTGGAGCGCCCGGCTTTTCTGGACCGGAACATGGATGAACTGAAGGCGCTCGCGGGCAAAGTCCCGCTGCCTTGTCTTGTCGGCTATGCCGGGCGTGTGAAGAATGGCGCGGGCAAGTCCGTGGCCAACAAAGCGGCGCTACTGTGCGGCGGACGCGTGGTGTTTGAGCAGAGCAAAATGCTGCTGCCGACCTACGACGTATTCGACGAGTCGCGGTACTTCCAGCCTGCCGACAAGCAAGTGGTTTACAGCTTCCAGGACGAAAAACTTGGCATTACCATCTGCGAGGATGTGTGGAACGACCCGAATTTCTGGCAGACGCCGTTGTACGAGCGTGACCCAGTGGTGGAACTCGGGAAGCAGGGAATCAGCGTGCTGCTGAATATTTCCGCTTCACCCTACACGATCGACAAGAAAAACCTGCGCATTGACATGCTGCGCGCCATCGCGATGAAGCAAGGGCGTCCCGTGGTTTACGTCAACCAGGTCGGCGGCGACGACAATCTGATTTTTGACGGTGCGAGCATGGCGATTGCCGCCGATGGACGCGTGGCCGCACAGGCGCTCGCGTTCCAGGAGGATCTCGTCCTGTTCGACACGGTCACGGGGCAGGGCGAAATTCACGAACAGCCGCCGACAGAACTGGCCTATGCCTACCAGGCGCTGGTGACCGGTACGGCGGACTATGTGCGCAAATGCGGGTTTAAGAAGGTGCTCATCGGCCTGAGCGGCGGCATTGACTCAGCGGTGGTGGCCTCGATCGCCGTGGACGCATTGGGGGCGGAAAACGTCCTTGGGGTTTCCATGCCGGGACCGTTTTCTTCGGCTGGGAGCAAGAGTGACGCGGCAGCTTTGGCGAAGAATCTGGGGATCCAATTCATCAGCTTGCCGATTACGAGTGTTTTTGAAGAATACAAGCGAGCCCTGGCACCCGCATTCGGCGAACGGCCGGTTGATGT
>Ga0307479_10000508_pt1 | contig 34903 bp, 20 predicted proteins | sample atmos_gasesECM4C_FD_203743 | JGI IMG/M metagenome (GOLD analysis project Ga0307479, IMG submission 203743) | Hardwood forest soil microbial communities from Morgan-Monroe State Forest, Indiana, United States - atmos_gasesECM4C_515 | ecosystem: Environmental > Terrestrial > Soil > Temperate...
TGGGAATTTTCATGTGGCCGTTGAGGGCGTTCGTCTTAGAACATCGTGTAGATGAAAGGCGCGAGAGACGAACTCTGGGCGACAACGATCAAAGCTCCCAACATGAAGAGCGTCAAAAGTATGGGCAGCAGCCACCAGCGCTTGTTCTTTCCGAAGAAATGGAGCAGTTCGCCGGCGGTTTGCAGGTTGCGGGCTGTGGTGCGAATGAATTTCATAATTCTCCTTTGAGATCGTTAGCAAGAGATCGTTGAACCAAATCGTTAATTGACCAAAGCCGCAGGTGATGGAAGCCATTGGCGGCGCTGCAGGAGATCAATCATTGCTGCGGCCGCCACCTGGTGCCCCATCGCACTGAAATGCGGATCGCAGGTCAACGAAAAATATGGCCACTGCAAATGGTGTTGATCGCGATACGCCTGCATGTAGGGAGTTAAAGACGCCATCGTAACTTTGTCTTTATCCGCGATTTGTTGCAGCCGCTGATCGAGCCTTGCCGGGGCCAACTCCTTGGGCAGAGGCCCAAACTGCTTGGTCAGCCGATCCCGCCAGTCGGGATCGATGTCGCTGAAGTTCGACCATGGAACTACTACAAATTTCGCGCCGTCGGCTTCCACCGTGTCCCGCATGCGGGCCATTACTTTTTCGGTAACAGTCCACGCCTGCCGCCATTCGGGATCTAGCGGATCGTCCGAATAGCTACCAAAGTAAACCGGCATGCCGTGCCACTTGTACAACTGGAAATCGGCTTTGTACCAGATGCGCTCGACGTAATAAACGAGGTAGGAGTGCCGCTCCAGAAATGTGGCCAGCCCATTCAGCGGCCGGCTCTGCACCGGCTGAAAGACCAACTGGCCATTCGCATCGAGATTGTAATACGGGCAATACCAGGTATGAATTCCGTAAGACTTAGGCTGCAGCGTGGACGAATTGTTCATCACGTCATTGTCAGAGACCGTCAACACGACCAGATCCGGATGAAACTGCCGGATGCGGTCCTTGTACATGATCAGTTCCTGAGTCGTCCCAATGCCTTCAATCCCGAAGTTCATCACTTCCACATTGTGATAGCCCTGCTGCTGCAAAAGCTTTTCCATCTGGATATTCATGACCTGGTCGGGATTCACGTGAACGCCCTCGACCACTGAATCGCCAACCAGGGCGATGCGAAACTCGCCCGGCGGCTTCTCCAGAATTCGGTCACGATCGCGAAAGCCCCAGCGATTGGTTTCGACCTGACCTGTGAAACATCCCCGGCTGTGCGTGACCTTCATGTTCGGAATCAGGGAAACGCCAAGTTCCGAATCATACTGGCGAAAAGGAGCGCTGCGAAACTTTCCCAAGGGAAGAATCCGCAGGGCAACTTCTCCCAACAACGACAGCGTCACGATCATGAAGAGCGCGTAGGCGAGGCCAAATAAGATCCGCTTGCGCAACGGCAACCGCTGTTCTTCCGACACCGGCTTTTCGATTGTGCTGGTCCCCAGACTCACGCGGCGCCGGAGCCTCTCAGGACCGCGGGAATGGTCTTCACCAGGATTTCCATATCCAGCTTCAGCGACCACTTATCGATGTACTGCAAATCCAACTCCATCCATTTCTCGAACGATATTGAGCTTCGTCCGCCAATCTGCCACAGGCAAGTGATGCCGGGACGGACGCTGAAGCGGCGGCGCTGCCAGTCTTCGTTGAAGCCTTCGTAGTCGCGGATGGGCAGCGGCCGCGGCCCAACTAAACTCATATCGCCCTTCAAGACGTTGAACAGTTGTGGCAACTCGTCGATGCTGGTCTTGCGCAGAAAACGGCCAAGCGGAGTGATGCGGGGGTCGTTCTTGATCTTAAAGACCGGGCCCGACACTTCGTTCAGATGCTCGATTTCCTTCATCCGCTTTTCCGCATCCGCCACCATGGTGCGGAATTTGTAGATGCCGAAATGCCGCTTGTTCAGACCAAGCCGCTTCTGCACGAAAACCGCAGGCCCTCGCGAAGTGAGCCGGATCAGTACAGCCGTCAGCACGAACAACGGCAAAAGCAGGGTAATCATGCCCAGCGAAAAAACGATATCGACCACACGCTTGAATACGACCGGCCAACCCTCGAGGCCGCCCGTGTAGTGCGTGATCAGAGAATCGCCATCGAACTCTTCGGCACGAGATCGTGCTTTTTTGAGATCGAAGAGGTTGGAAATAAAACGGATAACGATTCCCTGCTCTTCGCAAAGCGTCGCAATGTCCGAAGCTTTGGAATGGAATGACCGCATCGGCAACGCGACCACCACTTCATCCACAACATTGGCCCGGAGAAACGCGGGCAATCCATCGAAGTCGCAGGCGAGATCGAATCCCAACCGCCGTAACTCCGTGAGTCCCGACCACTCCTGATCCACAAAGCCCATCACGCGATAACCCAGGGCTGGGTTCTGCCGCATTTTTTCTGCAAACTGAATCGCCCGCGGGTTCGTGCCAACGATCAGCATGTCACGCAGATTTCTGCCATGGAGGCGAAGGCGCTTGAGCAGGCTCCGCATGGCCATCCGGCTGAAGATTGTCGAGGCTGTACTGGTCACCCAGAAGACTGCCAGGAATTCGCCGGTGATCAAGGTGATGTGGAAGGCAAGCGAGGCGCCAAAGATCAGAAATGTTCCCAGCGAGGTGGCCTTGACGATGTCGACGACTTCATCCCAGCGGCCCGCCAGGCGGCGGGAAGCATACATGCCGAATGCCGAGAAAATCAGATGCCACAGCAGAAGCAGCAGTGAGAAGGTGACGAAGTTCTGAATCTTGACGCGCAGGGCCAGAAACTCGGTCACGGAGACGGTAGCGTTTTCTGAGACCACGACTGCGGCCAGTCCAAATGAGAACACCATCAGGACAAGGTCAAACAGTTTCATCGAATTCAACAAGAACTGCCGCCGAACGTTACCCACAGGGAGACTCCTTGAAGAAAGCGCTGTTGAACCTGGGAAAACAGGGGGAGAGTCTTGGGTTTAGGTTTCTGTTACAAGTGGAGAGTTTTTTTCAAATCAGTACTCTTCTACTCCAAATTTCTCTGACCTGACGACGACTTTGGGCGATCTGAAAGTGCTTCGGTTACAAGCTGACTGGACTTTTGCAGCTGCGTCACGATCTGCTCCATATAAGAGCGGGCTTCCGACGGACTGAGACGCGAGGGGTGGCTGTGGCCATTGGAACGCTGACTGATCACCGGAGAAAATACGTTGGCCGGCGAACTGTCAAAAACCTGAGCCGTGGCTGGGCCGAACTCCGAGGGCCCGCGCACCGCCTTGGTCGTATGCCGTGTGATGTCAAGGTCGGTAATCACTTCCTCCACGATGGCGGCGTCCATCACCTTTTGCTGCAAGGCGCAACCTAACGACATGGAGTTGAAGCAAAGACTATTAATGTTTCTCGGGATGCCGGCGGCAAACTCGGTGATCCTGGCCAACGCCGCGGGACTGAATATCTGTTCGCCGCGATGTCCGGCAACGCGCAGCCGGTGGTAGATATATTTGTTGGTCTCTTCAAACGATAGAGGCTGAAGGCCGCTCACCAGCGAGACCCGCTGGCGGAGTTGAGCCATCCGCGGATTGGCCAACTTGTCCGCAAGCTCCGGTTGCCCGGCCAGAACGATCTGCATCAGCTTGGCGCGCGGAGTTTCAAAGTCAGAGAGCAGCCGGACTGTCTCCAGCACCGCCGGGTCCAGGTTCTGGGCTTCGTCGATCACCACGATGAACCGATTGCCGGCGCGCGCTTCCTGCAGGAGGCGCTTGTTGAACTCTTCGTGCATGCGCACGAAATCCTGATCGTCGGAACCGTACCCCAATTCGGCAAGCAGGAAACGCATGAACTCGCGGGAGTTGCACTGCGTTTGAAATAGGAAGGCGGTTCGGGCTGAGGTGCGGAACTTCTCAAGTAAATGGAACAGGAGCGTAGTCTTGCCCATTCCTGGCGTAGCGATTAAGGCCAGGAAACCCAGGCCACTCTCGATGCCGTAGACCAGCGAAGCCAGCGCCTCGCGATGGGCGGGACTGAGATACAAGAAGCGTGGGTCGGGAGTGACCCCAAATGGCTGTTCCCGAAGACCGTAGTAGTTCAAAAACATTCCCGAGAGCCCTCTTTCGTTTCTCTAAAACCTTGCGAACTTACTGCGGTCCTTCACCAGCTCCCCGCGAATTATAGACCTCTTCCACATACAATTCGCCGCGGCCTCCGTTTTTCCGGCTGCCATTGCCGTTGCTGGCGCCAACCTTGCGACTGGCACTCAACGGCACCGAAGCCAACACCGGTATGTTCAGTTCGGACAGAACCTCAGACGGAGTCCGGAACGACGAATCCAGATATTCCCTGGTAAACACCAACCCGACGCTCACCATTCCAGCCATCAATACTCCAACCAAGCCGAACATCCATGCCGAACGAGTCGGCGAGAGAGGTACAGTCGGCTGCTGCACCATGCCGATGTTCAGAATTCGCGTCTGATCGAGCGCATCCGCGATGCGCGCTTCTTCCCGCTTGTGCAGGTAAAGCAGGTAATTGTCTTCGTTGGCCTTGGCCTCACGAAGCAGATCCTGCTGGATGAATCCGTTCACCTCGAGTTGATGCGCCCGGCCCTGGTAAACTCCGACGATGGCCTGCGTCGCTGTGGCCCGCGCCTGCAGCGCGCTGTAATCGGATTTGGCTTTGGCCAGTTCTTCGTTGATCCACGCATAAGTCGGATTGCGGTCGGTGGTCTGTTCCTTCAGCGGCTTGCTTTCTTCGGCGGTAATGGCTATCCGCGTGTCGGCAATCTGCTTGTCGACTTCCTGCACCAACCGGTAACCCGGCTGGTACTTGGTCAACAACTCCGTGCGTTTCAATTCCAGGGTGAGTAAGGCGCTCTTCAATTGCTGCAAGACTGCGCCATTGTCGGTCTCGCGCATCTGGGTGGTCAGCCGGTCAGGAGTCAACCCGGCCTGCTTTTGCAGTTCCTGAATTTTCTGTTCGGTAGCGGACATCTCCGCCCGCGCCTGTTCCAGCGCCGCGCTGAAGTCGTTCAGCTTCTGCAGGGTCATATCCCGGGAAACCTGAGGAGCGACGCCGCTCTGTTCCTGGGAGAACTTCTTCAATTGCTCTTCGGCCTGATCGAGATCGTGTTTATAACGGTCGGTTTCTTCCTCAAAAAACTTCAGCTGCCCTGGCGGCCGGTTCACGGCCACATGTTTTTCGGTGTAAGCGGTAATGAGGTTGTTCAGAACTTTGGCCGCCAGCTTCGCATCGTGCGCCGAGTAAGTGATTTGAATAACGTTGGTCTTCTTCAGGGGCTCAACTTTGAGCGCTCCCCGCATCTTGTCGGTCGCCTTCGCGACCTTTTGATCTTCACTCTCGCCAAGCAGCGACCCCAATAAAGACTTCCGCTTGTCCAACCCGGAGTCAACGACTGCTTTACGCAGAACATCCTCGCTAAGGATTAGCTGCGACTCGGAGTTCAGTTGTTCTTCGGTTACTTCACCCACTATCTGGGTCGGATCGTTTTTCTCGGCCGTAACCACAGGATCGACACGCTCGCGTTTTACGACGATCTGTGCCGTCGATTCGTAAGTCGCGGGCAGCACCAGGACCGCAGCCACAGTACCCAGCAGGATTCCGACGAAACAAAGCAGGAAAGCCCGCTTGTGCCGAAATCCGATAGCCAGCAGATCGCGGGGCGTGAAGCCGAAGCTGCCTGCGTTCTGGGGCTGCGTAAAATCCTGGTCTCTCATATCTTCTCCTGTGGGTCCTGACGATCCAACGGGGGATGCGAAAAGCACTGCCTTACGGATGGCTGAACGATGTGTTGGCGCCAAGTCCGGTGTAGGGCAGGAATGGCTTAATCTTGGAAAGAGAATTCTTGGGCACGAACAACATATCCCCTGGATGAAGCAGCGGGTCTTCGTGCAAATCACCCTTCTGTTCCATTTCCTTCAGGTTGAAAACTTTGGCAAATGCCCACTGGTCGTTCTCGCGGCGATAAAGGCGCACTTGGGAATGCTTGGACATCTCCGTGAAACCACCGGCAATGGCAACTGCCTCAGTAAGTGTCAAGTTGCCTCGCATTTCATACCTGCCAGGGTGCCCGACCTGTCCGTCTGCAATGAAGTATGGTTTCTGGAAATCTTTCAACACCACCACGATCAGCGGATCGTTCAAGATTTTGCCGTAGGCCTCGCGCAGCGTTTGAGTGAGTTGCGGCACATTCTGATCCAGCACTTTAACGTCGCCCACACTCTTTAACGTGACGAAACCATCGGGCTGAACCGTGACCGTCTGATTGAATTCCGGGCTGAGTTCGAACGATACGTCGAAGCTATCTCCCGCGCATATTCGGTAGCGCGAATCACGCGGCTGGAGTTGAGGCGCGGTCGCAGCGGCCGCCGGGGTGGCACTCTCCGCGCTCGAATTGGACGTGGCCACAATATGAGCCGCATCCGCTGGGGAGCTCGCTTGCGCCGCGGCGAATTCCAGCCAGGCGAACGCTACGATCAGGATTCCCGTCAACCGTCCCATCCGTTTCATCATGAAGTTCCTCTCAGCACTGAAACCAAAATGTTCTGCCGCCGGTTACACACCTAAAAATGCCTCGCGTTCCCAAACGCCATCGGTACGTTAGGAGTACTAAGTGTAAGCCCCCCAACGATTATGACCAAGGGACAACTGCAGCTCCGCCCTCTGAGTCCCATGAAGCTGGACCCTTGAGGGAAATAAAAAGAAGGAACCCAATTCAGCCACAAACGCAGCCTAATAGGCCACCTTGTCAGCCAAAAATTAGGCATCACACTGTATTCGTAAAGGGGGGATGACGCTTGAGTGCCAGCTAAAAAAGCGACACACTTAAGTTGAGTAAGGCTAACCGCGATTGCAACTTACTGCAAGAGGTCAAAAGCACTACCTACCAAAGACTCTATTGAGGATTTGGCCGCTTGTAGCTCCCCCGGAAATCTATTGTTTGCAAGGGCTTGCGATGCACCCCAAAGCTACCCCTTCTCGTAGTCTGCTTGCGAGTCGCCCTTTGGAGCGTTCTGGCGTGAGGGCTGTTGAGGCTTCAGCCTCAACTTCGTCTTCTTTCGTCCTCGAAGGTTGCAGTAAACTGCACACCGACCTTTGAAAGACGGCGTCCAGCAAGCCAGGGGAGCAGAATTTGTTTGACAGTTCCCGGCGCGTCGCTTAAAGTTTAGTTTCTTCCCCCTTGCAGCGCCCTCAGGAGAACCCACTTTCAGTGATTAATAACCGCAGCCCGCATGCGTCCGTACCGCGAACCATCTTTACCCCAAGAACGACTGGCGAGGAACGATCTATGGCGAAGAATTTTGCTCTTGCTGTTCGGATGCTGGCACTAGCCATTGCTGTGACGGGCTTGATGACGTCGGTGGCTGCCGCCCAGGGATACACGGGCCAAGTTACGTGGCAAAACAGCAACCTGAACGAGACCACTCTCACCCCGGCCAATGTGAACTCTACGAAGTTTGGGAAACTGTTTTCTTATGCGGTGGACGGCAGTGTTTTTGCGCAGCCATTATATGTCCCCAACGTCACGATCCCGGGACAGGGCACGCACAATGTCCTTTATGTAGTGACGGAAAACGACGGCGCCTACGCCTTCGACGCCGACGGCTTGACACCGAATCCTTTATGGTATGTGAGCTTTATCAATCCGGGGCTGGGTATCACCGCGGTCCCTTGCTATTCGTTCACCAAGACTTGCAACATCTATCCCACGCTCGGAATCAGTGGCACGCCAGTCATCGACACGGCCAGCGGGACGATCTACTTCGATACTCACATCGACAACAACGGCGTTTATTCGCATTATCTCCACGCTCTCGACATCACAACCGGCGCTGAAAAGTTTGGCGGACCTGTCCTCATCCAGGCACTCGTGCCAGGAAAAGGCATTGACAACAATGGGCACGGCCAAGTCCCCTTTGACGCCCAGCATACGGCGCAGCGTCCCGGCCTGCTCTTGATGAATGGAGTGGTCTACATTCCCTATGGCAACTACCACGGCTGGGTGATGGGGTACAACGCGCAGACCCTGAATCAGCTTTATGTCTTTAATACTTCTCCCAATAGTTCGAACTCCAACATCTGGCAGAGTGGTCAGGGGCTGGTTACCGATGGTTTGGGAAATATTTACTTCGCAACTTCCGACGCGAAGTTTGATGTCAACGTTCCCCCGGGTCAGGACTACGGCGATACTCTTATCAAGCTGAATAGTTCCTTGCAAGTGGTGGACTATTTCACGCCCATGGACCAGGCCTGCCGCGGTGGGAATGATGTGGATCTGGGTTCAGGCGGACCTCTGATCGTACCGACGCAGACTGGCCCTTATCCTGATGAAATTATCCTCACCGGCAAAGGCGGTACTCCGTGCGACCTCTGGACCGGCGGGATCTATGCGTCGCCTATCTATGTCGTCAACCGCGACAACATGGGCAAGTACAACGCCACCCAGGATCAGATCCCCCAGGAGATTGAAGGCTCGCCCTTCGGTTACTGGTCGAGTCTAGCCTACTGGCAAGCTCCGGGAGCGAACTATGTTTACGCCGCCGGAACCCAGGCTGACGCGGGCAAGGGTGACTACTTGAAGCAGTACACGCTGGCCAATGGTCTGCTGTCGACCACGCCAGTGGCGGCCTCCACCAATGTGTTTCCCGATGGCGCCACGCCCTACATTTCCGCGAACGGCACTTCCAACGGCATCATTTGGGCGGCTGAGCGCCAGCAGAGTCTGGATCAGCTTCCCGGAACCAAGCCTCTTTTGCTCTACGCGTTTGATGCAACCAACGTTGCCACCATGCTTTACAACAGCACGCAGAACGCTACGCGTGACACCGCAGGACTGTCCGCCAAGTTCGCCGTGCCCTTGGTTGCGAATGGCCACGTTTATGTTGGCACCCAGAGTGAGGTCGACGCCTACGGTCTGTTGCCTTCGGGCAGCGCGACTCTGACTCCAACAAAGTTGTCATGGGGCATTATCGCCATTGGCTCTTCGAGCCAGCCTAAGGTCGCAACGCTTACGAATACCGGCAACACCACCATCACAATTACCAGCATCTCGGTCACCGGGACGGGAGCCTCGGAGTTTCCGATCACCGCTAACACCTGCGGCTCAACTCTGGGTGCCGGGCTGAACTGCACGATTTCCGTTACGTTTAAGCCGAATGCGGAAGGCTCTCAATCGGCCACGCTCACCGTCGTGGATAGCGTCGGCACGCAGACATCGGCCCTGAGCGGCAGCGGTACCGCGGTAAAGTTCAACCCCGCCAGTTTGGCTTTTCCCTCGACCGCGGTGGGCGTGACCAGCGCTCCGCTCACCGATACCATGACCAATCTGAGCAACAGTCCCATCACCATCACCAGCATTACGATTGGGGGAGCCAATCCCACGGACTTCGCTCAGACCAACACCTGCGGCAGCACTCTCCCAGCAAACTCCAGTTGCACGATCACGGTCACGTTCAGTCCGACTGCCGTCGGGAGCCGGAGCGCGAACGTCACAGTTACGGACAGCGACGTAACCAGCCCTCAGAAGCTGATCCTCACCGGGACGGGAACACAAGCCAACGTCAGCTACACCGTGCTTCCGACTTCCATCACTTACCCCAGCGAAAACGTTGGATTGCAGTCGACCTGCCAGCCGGTAGTGGTTACAAATACCGGAACCACATCGCTGACCGTCAGCAGCTTCACTCTTACCCCGTTTCTGGTTTTCCAGTTACAGTACGGCTACGCTCCGAAAACTCTTTCGCCAAACCAGACTTCAACGTATTGCATCAAATTTGTTCCACAGGCTGCTCAGGCGTATACGGGGCAGCTTTCGATCACGATAGCCGGCGTGTCGAATCCGTCCATCGTATCCTTTACCGGCACGGGTGTTACAACCACCGCTGTCGCCACCGTGACGCCCAACGTTTTGACCTTCGCGCCCCAGCCTCTTGGAACAACCACTTCGCAGACGGTCACAGTAAACAACACCGGACACGCGGCCTTCCATTTGTCTTCGATCGCCAACCAACCGCCCTTCAGCTACTCGGGCTTCACGTCGTCGGTGGCGATTCAGCCCAACACGTCGTTCTCGTTCCAAGTGAACTTCACGCCTACCCAGGCTGTGTCTTACACGAATTCGACCTACCTGGCGATGGACATCATCCTAGGTCAGAGTATAAGTATGACGGGAAGTGGAACTGCTCCGAGTTCGCTGGTCGTCACGAACTTTCCGACATTGCCTTCGGTCACACAGAAGGCAACCTATCAGGCGACCCTTACGGCTGCGGGCGGCACCGGCGCGCTCAATTGGAGTCTCGCTTCGGGCAGCACGCTACCTAGCGGTCTAACGTTATCTTCCGGCGGCGTAATCAGCGGAACCCCCGCATCGACGGTCGCGGTAGGGACCTACACCTTCACGGCGAAAGTAACGGATTCGAATTCGAACACTGCTACTGCCCTGCTCACTCTGCCGGTGGCAGCTTACGTGACGGGTGCCAAATGCAACAACATCAGTTGGAATGTGGCCAATACCAACACGCCGCTGGTTCCTCTCACGGACCTGGGCACCGGCACCTACCTTGGGTATGAGGGCGGGTTATATCCCAATGGTCAAAACACGCCGCCCCCGGCTCAGCTGTCTACCGCGCTCGGCTATGCGCAAAACATCGCTAACGGTCAAAGCCCATACGTCATGATGTCGGTCGGAGTCTCCATCACGCGAACCATATGGGACGAGTTTGGCCCCATGGAGGCGGGTGATCCTGCCCGGAATCCGAATTTAGTTTTGGTCAACGCAGCGATCGATGGCACGAATTCTCCCGACTGGACTTCTCCATCCGCCGGAACCTGGGCGACGATAACCAACTTCTATCTGCCCTACCAGAACGTCACGGCGAACCAGGTGGTAGCTGCATGGATCATGATGCCGCACAGCAATCAGAGCGGCGTTTATCCGAATGACATGCAGAACCAGGAAAATGATCTGATTGCGATTCTGCAGAATCTGCATACCTATTTCCCCAATCTTCAACTGGCCTACGTCTCGAGCCTTCACTACGGCGGGTACCAGCCTTCGAACAGTTATCCCGAACCGTACGCATATGAGTTCGGGCTGGCCGTTCAAAACGTGATTGCGGATCAGATCAATGGCAATCCGGCTCTGAACAACAATCCGGCTAACGGTCCGGTAATGGCTCCCTTGTTGTTGTGGGGACCTTATATGTGGGAAAACGGCCTGCTGCCTCGCAGCGACGGCCTGACGTGGGGTTGCCAGGATGTCACGAGCGATGGTCTGCACCCTTCCGCGGGGGGAAGGAACAAGGCAGCGGGGATCCTGAGCACGTTCTTTAAGAGCGACCCGACGACGGCACCCTGGTTCCTGCATCCATAGACTGACAATCGGCTTTCAGTCACACGATTCTGGAGAGTCATGACCAATAGAATTTCCCGTTCCACTTCACCGCGCAGATTCCCGCTTCTGTGCGCGTTTGCAATTCTGGGAGCGGCCTCCGCCGCGGCACAGACTTTCACGGTGACGCCCAGTTCGATCACTTATCCAAAAGAAAACGTCGGACTGCAATCGGCCTGTCAGCCTGTGGTCGTTACCAATACGGGAACGACAAACTTGACCGTCACCAGCTTTACTCTTACTCCGTTCATGGTGTTTCAGTTGCAGTACGGCTACGCTCCGAAAACGCTCATTCCAAAACAGACCTCGACTTATTGCATCAAGTTCGTTCCGCAAGCCGCGCAGGCATACACCGGGCAAATTTCCATCACCATCGCCGGCGTCAGCAATCCGGCAGTCGTCACGTTCACCGGCACCGGCACAACCACTACGGCTACCGCCAGCGTCACGCCGAATACTCTCACCTTTGCGCCGCAGCCTCTCGGGACCACCACGTCGCAAACTGTGACCGTCATGAACACTGGTCATGCTGCCTTCCACCTTTCCTCCGTGACGGACGAGCCGCCGTTCAGCGTCTCGGGCTTCACCACGTCGGTCGCAATTCAGCCCGGCAAGTCGTTCTCGTTTCAAATCAATTTCACGCCGACCCAGGCAGTGCAATATACAAACTCCGCCTACTTGGCCCTGGACGTTATCCCGGGCTTGAGTGTCAGTCTCTTGGGAAGTGGAAGCACTCCGAGTGGGCTGGCCATTACCAGCTTCCCAACACTGCCTTCGGTCACGCAGAAGGCATCGTATTTGGCCAACCTCGTGGCCTCAGGGGGAACCGCCCCGCTTACTTGGAGTCTGGTATCGGGCGCATTGCCCGCCGGCCTAACTTTGTCGCCGAGCGGATCGATCACAGGAACATCGACTGGTGGGGTGGGAATATTCCCAGTTACAGTGCAGGTTAAAGACTCGGCCGTCCCGCCGAAGACGGCTACGGCAACTTTAACGCTGCCCGTGGCCGCGTATGTAACCGGGGCCAAGTGCAACAACATCAGTTGGAATGTGGCCAACACCACGAACCCGCTGGTCGCGCTTCCTGATCTCGGGACCGGTACTTATCTGGGATACGAGGGGGGGTTGTATCCGAATGGCCAAAACACGCCTCCGGCCTCTCAATTGGCCGCAGCCATGAGCTACGCGCAGAACATCGGGCCACTCAATGCTTCCGGTCAATCCGACCCCAACGGCAGCTATGCTCTGATGTCCGTAGGCGTTTCCATCACGCGAACCATCTGGGATGAGTTCGGACCGATGGAAGTAGCCGACCCGGCTCTTCATTCGCATCTCGTATTGGTGAATGCAGCGATCGATGGTACAAATTCTCCCGACTGGACCTCTCCATCCGCCGGCACCTGGCTGACCATTACGAACTACTACCTGCCATACCAGAACCTCACCGCGAACCAGGTGGTGGCAGCTTGGATCATGATGCCGCACAGCAACCAGAACGGCGTTTACCCAAACGATATGCAGAACCAGGAGAACGACCTGATTGCGGTCCTCCAGAACCTGCACACGTTCTTCCCGAATCTCCAACTCGCGTACGTCTCCAGCCTTCACTACGGCGGGTATCAACCTTCAAAAAGCTATCCGGAGCCGTACACGTATGAATTTGGGCTGGCCGTGCAAAATGTGATTGCGGATCAGGTCAACGGGAATCCGGCTCTGAACAACAATCCGGCTAACGGTCCGGTAATGGCTCCCCTGTTGTTGTGGGGACCTTATATGTGGGAAAACGGCCTGCTGCCTCGCAGCGACGGCCTGACGTGGGGTTGCCAGGATGTCACCAGCGATGGTCTTCATCCTTCAGCGGGTGGAAGAAATAAAGCAGCCGGACTGCTTACGACTTTCTTCAAGAGCGATCCTACGACGACACCATGGTACTTGCATCCGTAAGCGCCGAGGAGACGTTAGAGAGTTCAGAATTTCACGGTCGCTGGCATACCCGGAAAGTGATTTGAACCCGAGGTACGCCAGCGGCCGATTATGTTTCACCTTGCGGAGACGGCATGCGGCGTCAACTTTTCGCAGCGATAGTTCTCGCCATCTTGCTCGGCCTCACTACGACGGCCGTGGCCGGAGGATTCGTCGCCGGTGGTACGTTCCCTACCGGCACCAGCCCGCGCTTTGTCGCGCTGGGAGATTTCAACGGCGACAAGATACTGGACATGGCGGTGGCCAGCTACGGAGGCAACTCCATCAGCATTCTCCTCGGAAATGGCGATGGAACTTTTAAGCCCGCCGTGAATTATCCCGTCGGCGCGAGTCCATGGATGGTGATCGCCGGAGACTTCAATAATGACGGCCGCCTGGATCTCGCAACCATGGCAGGCTCATCCAGCGTTGTCGATATTCTTCTGGGCGTTGGAGACGGGACCTTCCAGCCTGCATATACGGTGGCAGTGGGATTGAATCCGATTGCTCTTGCCGCGGCCGACCTCAACACGGACGGCAACCTGGATCTGCTGGTGGTGAACCACAGCGGCGACAGCGTGAGCGTCTTGCTGGGAAACGGCAACGGCACATTCCTGAAAGCGGTCAATTATGCCGTCGGTACCAAGCCTCGCTGGGTTTCTGTCGCGGACTTCAACAACGACAATAAGCTGGATATGGTTGTCGCCAATTCCGGCGACAATACGGTCAGCGTTTTTCTCGGCAACGGAGATGGCACCTTCGGAGCGCCGACACTCTACTCCTCCGGAACGACCGATCTCTGCGTTGCGGTTGCAGACTTCAATGGTGACGGAGTCCCCGATCTCGCAACCGCCGACGACAAATCAAATAGCGTGAGCATCTTGATCGGCAATGGCGACGGCACATTCAAGCCGAGAGTTCCTTACTCAGTAGGCTCTTTTCCGCAAGTAGTCGCCGTGGGGGATTTCAATGGCGACGGGAAACTGGATCTCGCAACCGCGAATCAGAATTCCAACAATGTCACGGTTCTCCAGGGGAATGGCGACGGAACCTTCCAGACCGGAGTGAACTATGCGGTCGGCTCCAGCCCTGAAGATGTCGCAATCGGAGATGTCAACGGAGACGGCTCGCCTGACCTCGTGACTGCCGACCTGAACAGCAACAGTGTTGAAGTTCTGCTCAACACCGGGCCGGTATCGCTGTCGCCGACTAGTCTAACGTTCACCAAGCAACTTCTGCACTCCACCAGCGCACCGAAAACTGTAACTCTGACGAACACCGGCGGCAGCACTCTCAACATCACAAGCATCACGGCCAGTACCGAGTTCTCCGAAACCAACACTTGCGGATCGAGTGTGGCGGCGGGTGGTAGCTGCGCCATATCCGTAAAGTTCACGCCAACAGCGACCGGTAAGCAAACCGGGACGGTGACCATCGTCGATAGCGTCGGCACACAGTCGGTCCCGCTCGCCGGCACGGGTACGGCAGTAAAGCTCGCGCCCGGCAGCCTGAGCTTTGGCACGGTAAAAGTTGGAATGTCCAGTCCGGCCAAGAACGTAACCATGACCAACCTGGGCAGTGGCTCCCTGAGTATCACCAGCATCTCCATTGGAGGACTGAATCCGGGAGATTTTTCTCAGACTAATACTTGCGGCAACAGCCTGGCATCGAACGCCAGTTGCACGATCAGCGTGATATTCAAACCCACCGCGACCGGAAGCCGTTCCGCTTACGTCAGCATCGTCGATAGCGACCCGGCCAGTCCCCAGAAGGTTACCCTGAGCGGCACCGGCAATTAGTAATCGGTGGCTGGATTAAGCGGCGCAGTCTGGAACGTGGCCGCTACCGGTGGCGCCTGAATCGTAGGAGCCTGCCTGCCCGCCTGGCTGGGATCGAACACCACGAATCCTGCCGCCGGTGAACTCGATAGCGAGTAATCATCCGCCGGATAAACTGGATTGGCAAACCCTGGATTCTTCTGCGCCGTCCCCTGTGTATCCTCTCCCATTCCCTGCCAGCCGCTGAAGGTGTAGTAATTCCAGTCGGTTCCCGACGTGTTTGAGGTATCGCACAGCGGATTGGATGGGCTGGGTTGCACGTGGAATGCTTGCGTGTCTGTCGAGAACAAATTGTCCGTTCGCCAGTAGAGATTGCCGGTCATCATCTGAAATTGCGTATAGGAGAAGCCGCACGAATAAGTGCAGCCTTTCTGCACGCTGAATCCATCTGTGTGTTTCTTATCGAAGTACGCGATATTATTCGTCGCGGTGAATTCCAGAATTGGAGTAGTGAAGCAGCTGTTGCCCACGTATGGGTTGCTCAACTCGAAAATACCCATTCGCCCATAGGCGAAAATGTTGTTCTGAATCATGTTGGCCCCGCCGGCCTGCGACGGTCCATTCGACATGTGCATGGCGATCGAAGCGACGCGATAAACCAGGTTGTTCTCCACTTGAACACCCCCGGTCTGCGCATCCAGATAAATTCCCTGGCCACCGTATCCGTCGGGATCCTGCGTGTGAGCATCCGTTATGTCGTGACATTTGTTGTTCAGGATCTTGTTGCCCGTCGCGTAATGATCCGGACCACCTGTGTTGTAATAGATGCAGCCCATGTCATCGGTCATGCCCTGCCCGATGTCGTAGATGTGATTGAACTCGGTGGTGTTGTTGAACGCTCCATTCGAGCTCTGCGCGCCGAAGGGACATCCCAACGCGCACACTTCAACTCCGCTATGATACCCGTCGTAAATGTCGTTGTGACTGTAGATGTTGTCGTGGCCGTCTCCCTGCACCAGACCAATCGCGCTGGGAAACACCCTGCCGTAGCCGGCAATCACGGTGTTTTCCACGGTGTTATTGTGGGGCACATTGGCGTCGGTATCGCTATAAGCCGCCGGCATTCCCACGCGGATTCCAAAACCGCCCAGATCATACAGTGCGGAGTCTTCGACGATGTTGTTGGCCGTCGCGGCGCTGCTGCTATTGGTGTAGAGTTCGATTCCACCGCCCGCAGTCTGCGCGACGGTGTCGCCGTTGAAGGTTACATTCTGGCAGTTCAAGCAGGTCAGGGCGCCCGTGATTCCCGTATCCTGGCGCAACGCAGGATACCCCACGGCCGGCACTATGAAATTGTCATGTTCAAAAGTCAGTCCGGTGAAGGTGACGTTTTTCAATCCCGTTGCGATCATGACCTGTGAAGCCTGGGGAACGATCACGGAATCATTATTCGGATTCTCTCCAGCGTTCGCCAGATAAGTAAGCGTCCATGGCGAAGACGAGCGGTCAAGGAACCACTGACCCGGCTGTGCCAATGCATCTTTGACGTTTTCGACGACGTACCTGTGGTTCACGATGAAGCCATTGTCCGGACTCTCCTGGAAGGTTGGCCCGATGAGATAAACGATGTGGTTGGCCGTATCGATGGATTTGATCCGAAGCTTCGCCACCATCCACTTCTCGAAATCGTAAAGTTCAACATCGCCCGCGGGATAGGGCGCATTCAGATTCTTCCAGCTTGCGCTGATCGGATCGGTGGAGCTGTACTGGAATCGATCGAAGCATTCCCATCCGCTGCCGGATACGTAGACCGAGCAGTTTGGATCAGGTGGAGGACCAGAGGACGAACCGCTCAGGTAAATGGTCGATGCAACGCGATAGTAGGTGCCCAGCGATCCGCCCAGGCGCGGCCGCAGGCGGCGTTGTTGGTTGTAGAAAAGCTGTTCGAAATACTGAGTGGAGCTGGGCAGCGTGACTTGCCACTGGTTGCCGCTCACATTTTTCCAGTTCAGTACCGACCCATTGCCAAGCTGCAAACCCCCGCTGATCACAGGGGTCTCGGAAGGATACTTTTCCCAATTTACTTGCAGTTGCGAGGTGCCTGAATCCGCGGCGGTGAATGACAACGGCTGGCCGACAAAGTATGTCCCTTGCCTGATTTGCACGACAATGGCCTGAGTGCGTCCTTGAGGATTTTGCAAAATCCCCCGTACGGCGCTCTGCGCCTTGGCAATCGTCGCGAAAGGTCCGTCTGTGCCGCCCGTGTTCGGCGCGGCAAGCGTGCCAGACCAGCTATCGTTTCCGTCAGTTGCTATGTAGAAATCGGCGCCGGTGCCTCCGCCGCTATTTCCGCCCCCGCCCCCACCGTTTCCACCGCCACTGCCCCCAGTGCCGCCGGTCCCCCCGTTGTTTCCAGAAGGAGACGAACCCAAACCGCCCGCGCAACCCGCCAGCAACACTAGGCTGGTCAACATAAAAATGACCGCGAGGATCTTAAGGGAGGGCGACTTGCGCATCTTTCGGGCTCCTTGGCTTTCGCCTGGGAATGCCCCGAGAATAGCCGATTGGCGCGGGAAGTCACGGTTACCGCGGGACTACAACAAGCCTAGGATTAGCCCATTGTCCCAGCGTTTCTCAAGCGGAGCGCACGAGACTCCGCAGCCGGAGGGATGAAGGATGTTGGCGAATTAAAGGCGAATCTTTGGATTAGAAAAGCGAGGGGTGTGATGCAGAAGTGTGCGTTTCCCGGAGAAACGGACTTAGGGCACTCTAACAGTGTCGGAGGGAATCGGATCCCTGAGGTGGGCACCTAATTTTTCCGCCACAAGATTGACGGTAGGCTCGTTAAACATCGACGGATGATCGCCGGGAATCGAATGGAATTCAATACCGCCGGCAACCAGCTCGTTCCATCCTAGTTTGAAATCGAAGTAAGGACCGGATGGCCAATCGCTGGACTGCATTAGGACGATCTTCCCCGGATACGGTTGCGGCTCGTAGCGGCTGAACGCAGGATGGACGATGGAATCGGTATTCCGTAGCCGTTCTTCCCCCGTGTGGTCGGAGGTCAGGCGCCACGCTACACGCTCGATTTTTCTCCGAGCTTCGTCCAGGCGATCCAGCAGATACGCTGTCGTCTCACTCGCGTCCAGCTTGAGAAGATTCGAGAAGTGATATTTGATGCGCGAGGAATAGCGGCCGTCCCTAAAGGGATTTTTGTAGTAAGCCTGGTTATGCGCATCCAGCATGGCCAGCAGAGCCACTTCCTCCCCGTCGCGAACCAGTTGCTGCGCGATTTCGTAGGCGATCACCGCGTTCACGCACAAGCCGCCAATATAGTACGGCCCCTTGGGTTGCACTTCGCGCATCACGCGGATCAGCAACCCGGAAATGTCTTCAAATCGGTAAGGCACGGGCAGGCGGTTGCCGTCGGTGAACGGCAAGTCGAGGCCGAAGAATGGCTGATCCGGACCCAGCTTTTGCGCCAGCAAGCGGAAGCGCGGACCTCCGCGAACCCAAAACAGAGGGGGAAGAGATCCCTTCGGTTGAATTGCCACAATCGAACGTTCCCGCAGAGTTTGGCCGGCGCTCATCAACGATTCCGCCATCTGCTCGATGGTCGGCGATTGAAACACGAAGGCGAGTGACAGCGACTTGCCAAACTCCTTTTCAATGCGCGCCAGCAGCCTGGCCGCAAGTAAGGAGTGCCCACCCAGTTCAAAGAAATCCTGCCCGATGTCGTCACTCTTGGTGCCGAGGACATGCTGCCAAATGACAAGCAGCCGCTTCTCGGTATCGGTGCGAGCCCCGATGAATTCGCGCATCGCGCTCTCACCGCCGTTTTGTTCCGCCGCCAACGCCTGGCGATCCACTTTTCCATTGGGAGTCCGCGGAAAACTCTTCAGAAAACGGAATGCCGCGGGCACCATATAACCAGGCAATCTGTTTTTCAGAAAAGATCGCAGCTCGTTGCTGGATGTCGAATACTCCTCTTGAGCCGCAATAAACGCGATCAGTTTGGGATCGCCCGAGCCATTGCGTTGCGTCACCACAACCGCTTCCCGAACGTCAGGATACGCAGCGAGCGCCGCTTCGATCTCCCCGAGTTCAATCCGCAGACCGCGGATTTTTACCTGCTGATCCGCTCTCCCTAGAAATTCAAGATTTCCGTCCGCTAAATAGCGGACCAGGTCTCCTGTGCGATAGAGTTTGCGCCCGGATTCCTCAGCGAAAGGATTGGGGATAAAACTCAAGTCAGTTAGATCAGGACGGTTGAAATAACCGGGCGTCACTCCATCGCCCCCAATGTACAACTCTCCGGAAACGCCGCAGGGCACAGGTTCCAGATTTTGATCGAGGACGTAAAGTTGCGTGTTGGAGATGGGGCGGCCAATGGGAACTGTGCTCTCGGTCTCCCCCGGTTCACACTCATACACGCTGCTCCACACCGTTGCCTCGGTCGGACCGTACTCGTTGAACAGCGACGCATGTGGCAGGATACGGTAGTGCGAGTCCACCAACTGCCGCGGACAAGCCTCGCCGGCCACAATCACACAGCGTAGCGACGCCAGTTGCACCGCCTCGGCGCGCTGCAACAAGTCGCCATAGAGGCTGGGGAATGTAAGGACATGGGAAACTTGTTTCTCAGCAATCAATCCAGAGAGCTTCTCCGGCGCCCACCGCGAATCGCCGGGAGCAGGAACAACCAGTGTTCCGCCGCTGGTCAGGGCATGGAAGATTCCCGCTACAGAACTATCGAAGGCGTAGGACGAGAGGAGGAGAAAACTCGTCACCGGATCGCGATAGTAATCCAAGCGCGCCTGATTGGAGTGTGCGAGGTTACGGTGCGTAACCTGCACGCCTTTGGGCCCGCCAGTCGATCCCGACGTGTAAATGATGTAGGCGAGGTCGTCGAGGCTTGGGCGAACGCGGGGCCTCTGCTCCGCGAGCTTGGGAACTTGCCATTCGATGGAATCGAGAAATACCGTTCGCACCTCACGAGAATTCGAGAGCGCGGAGCCATCGGCAATGTCCGAGGTCGAAAGCACCACGCCAGCTCCGCAATCGGCAATCATGAAATCGATGCGCTCTTGCGGATACGTAGGATCGACCGGCACGTAGGCTCCGCCAGCTTTCATAACCCCGAGGATGCCCACAAACGTCTCTACAGATCTTTCGAGACACAATGCCACAGCGACGTTGGGGCCTACCCCGAGCGTCCGCAAATGATCGGCGAGTTGATCGGCGCGCTCGTTCAGTTCGCCAAACCTGAGTTGGTTGGCTGCGCAAGTTACCGCGATTGCGTCCGGCGTCTTTACTACCTGTGCCTCGAACAGTTCCTGCACGAGATGCGGCTGGTAGGGCTTCGCCGTCTCGTTCCACTCCACGAGCATTTTGCGCCGCTCGGTGTCACTCAGGAGGGGCAACTTGCTTATCTCCTGACCGGGATCGGCAACGATCGATTGCAGCAGTGTTCGCCAGTGGCCGCCCATGCTGGTGATCGCATCGGCATCGAACAGGCTAGTGTTGTAAATAAACCGGCAGAGCAAGCCTTCAGGACGATCGTCCAGCACCAGACATAAGTCAAACTTGGTCGTCCCCGTCTCTACGTCGATACAGGTGATATCCCATCCAGGCTCCGCAACGGTTATCGGGGGTTCCAGCGAAAACAGCACCTGGAACAGAGGATTTCGATTCACGTCACGTTGCGGATGAAGCTCCGCGACCAACCGGTCGAGCGGCGCCTCGTCATTGGACAGCGCGTCCAGGGTGGTGTGTCGCACTCGCTGCAGCAATTGCCGGAAGGTTGGAGATCCAGAAAGATCTGTGCGCAACACAATCGTATTCAGGAAATAGCCTAAGAGCCTTTCGCTTCCAGGGCAATTTCGTCCCGCCGTATTGCTTCCGATCAGGATGTCTTCCTGTCCGCTATAACGGAGAAGAAGAACGTTGAATGCCGCCAGCAGCGTCATGTAGAGTGTGACGCCCTCTTCCCTGCTCAGTTGGCGGAGGTCATCGCTCAACGAGGCGGGTAGCGTGAGTGACTGCAAGGCTCCGCGAAAAGTTTGCTGAGCGGGACGAGTTCGCGACAGCGGCAAATGCAGAGCTGGAAGCTCGCCCGCAAGCTGCCGACGCCAGTAATCCATCTGGCGCGCCAGCCAGTCGTCACTCTGCCATTCCTTTTGCCAGAGAGCGTAGTCGGCAAATTGAAAGGGCAACTCCGGCAGGGGCGACGGCTCGCCCTTGGAAAATGCTTCGTATAAAGCGATCAGCTCCGGAAGGAAAACGCGATAGCCGGAGAACCCGTCGAAGATAAGGTGATGCAAAGTTACGAACAGCCGGTACTCTTCGTCTTCGAGGCGAACCAGCTTCGCACGGAAGAGTGGGCCTCGCGATAACTCAAAGGGTTGGCGCGCGTCCTCGGCCGCCAATCGCATGGCTGCGCCTTCCCGCTCCGACAAAGGCAGTCCACGCAAATCAATGAGCGGCAACTTGATTTCGAACGGAGCCCCCACCCGCTGCAGAGGCTGGCCATCGACCACGGGAAATGTGGTGCGCCACGCCTCGTGACGGCGAACGATTTCAGTAAAGCTCCGCTCGAGTATGGAAACATCCAAAGGCCCCGAACGGCGAACTGTTAGCGGCTCGTTGTAGAGAGACGTATCCGGCGCAAGTTGCGCGTGCAGCCAAAGCTGCTGCTGGGCAAACGTAAGGGGAAGCGCGAGGTTGTCGTGACGGGGAGCAATCGCAGACGGCGCCGCCGAAAGGCCTTCCGGGCGCGTCTGGAGATAGGCTTCCAGCAACTGCTTCCGCGTCGAATCTGTGAGAACTGTTTCGGACATGAAGGCTCTACGCCGGCAGCGTCTCAGGTTCAGCTACTTCCGCGACCTTGTTGCGTGATGCCATGGCAAACTCGTAGATTTCTTGGAGCATCTCGATGTTGCGTGCTGCCGTGTATTTTTTCTCGAACTCGTACCGCGCGCGCCGGCCCATCGCTTTGATTTCGTCGGGATGTTCCCAGGCCCACTGCACTTTCTTCGCGAGATCGTCCGCGTCGCCGGGCTGGAAATGCAATCCCGTGCGGCCGTCGGTGACGATCTCCTGCATGGACCCCAGCCGCGAACAAATTACCGGAACGCCACAGGCAAAAGACTCTGCTATTGTGACCGGAAAACCCTCGTACCATTCGCTCGGAAAAATCAGGAATCGCGCTTTCTTCATCGTGGCCAATGTATCCGGCCGCGAGAGCCTTCCCAGGTATTCGACGGAAGGCATTTCCCCATCTTTTTTTCGTAGCGCAGATTCAATTTGCTCCCGGCAAGGTCCATCTCCCGCAATCTTAAGCGGAATGTGCTGCGGCATTTGCTCCCAAGCCTTCATCATGGAGAGCACGCCCTTCGCCTGCACCAGCCGCCCTACGAATAACGCGTACCCTCCGCTTCCCTCTTGCGACGATGACTCTCTCGCTCCTATTTCTCTCGAACTTGTCTCTCTTGAACCTGTCTCTCTTGAACCGGGATCCGGCAGCACGAAGTTTGGCTTCACCCGAATCCGATCCGCCGGCAGACCTCCTTCGATCATTTTGTCGCGAGCAAATTCCGTGAGAGCCACATAGCAATTCACCAACTTATTCCACGTCCCCGCACGACGATGCGCACTCAGCATGAGGGCGAGCGCGGCCGTTCCTAATTTCGACCCTTGATAGCATCCGTAGCGCACTCCCCGCAGAAGGCCGTGGTGCAGGCATTCCTCGCAGACTCTACCATCGCGATAGAATTCAGCCGACGAACAAAGCAGCCGGTAGTTGTGCAGCGTTTGCACTACCGGAACCCCTTCGCGGCGGCACGCGTAGTAAACCGACGGCGAGATCAGCGGAAAGAAATTGTGGATGTGCACCACATCCGGCCGCGATTTCTGCAACAGGTTCCGAAACTTGCCGTACCAGCGCCTTGACCACACGCAATCCGCGGCAACGCCGATTTTTTTCACCAGGCCATCAGGATAGGTAGTCTGCTCCTGCACCTGAGTGACTTGGTGTCCGCACTCCTTGAGCAGCCGCGCCTCTGACTCGAAGACCTGGTCCTCTCCACCGGGCTGCACGTAACGATTGTGGACGGAGATGATTTTCAATGAGCGCATCGAAGGATGTCTCGGTCAGTTTGGCTCACGAAAGAAATCAAAATGCGCTTTCTTCCACCGGCAAGGGAATGCTGAATTCAGACTCTGGAGTCTTCAGCGTCGCCACTTTACGTCCCAGCATAACAAAGGCAACCAGAACGTAGAGAACGTTCGCCAGGACCATGCTCCAGATTACGCCGCGCAGTCCGAAGAAGCGGGTGGCCGGGATACCAAAGAGTAAAGCCACGGCGCTTGCGGCACCGTTGGCAAAGAAAAGTGATCGTGGCGATTCCATCGCGCGCAATAGAATGGCCGGTCCCAGTGCAGCGCTCCACACGATGGTTTCGGCGGCAAACAGTGGAAGCAACGAAGATGCGTCCATGTACTTACCCGCGTAAAGCAGGCGGAACAGCGGCCCCTTCAGTGGAATCAGCACCGCCCAGTAAGCGACGCCGCCGGCGACAAACAGCGCGGTAAGTTTTATGGTGAGCGCAGAAGCGCCGCGCCGTCCCTGCGTGCTCTGTACCCGCGCCGCCAGCGGCAGGAACAGCATGGAGAGCGCTGCATAGGTTTGCAGCACCGGACCGCCTAAATTCATCAAGGCCCGCAGTTCGCCCGCCACAGCCAGCCCGGAAAACTTGCTCACCAACGGGATGTAAACATAAGTCGGAATCCAGCCCACCACACAAGTGGCCAGCGCCCATCTGCCGTATTCCCAGTGCTTGCTCCAGGTTGTGCCCAGGCGGACTTTGGCGGTAGCGGGCTCCAGTTTTGCATTCAACTGGAACAGCATGATCACGCCGCCCACCAGCGCAGCCAACCCCATCACCAGATACGCCGTGAACGCGGAGAGCCATCCCAGTTTGTACACCAGAAACGAGCCGCCAACTACAAATGCACAGTAGAATGCAGAGCCAAACGCGGCCGGGCCGGGAGTTAGTTTGAGATAGAAACTGCGGCGTCCCAGCGCATGAATCAGGATGAAAGGCGCGGCCACCGTCATGCCGGCGAACGCCATGGCGGAAACCGGCGAGTGCCACCAAACCCGCGCCGCTACAGCGGTTCCGCCGAGGGCTAAACAGATAACGAGCGAGATGCCCCAGTGCAACCATACGTTCGATTGCAAATACCCTCGAAGATTGTTGGGGTAGGCGGTGCCGGAGAAAACCGAAAGCGGCTCGAGCACGAGCGCTTGATATAAAAACGTCACCAGGATGAAGATGCTGAAGGCCAGCGCGTACGCGCCGTATTGCTCGGGAGCCAGCCAGCGGGCTAGCAAAACTCCAAGCAGAAAATTCGAGCCGGAAAACAGTCCGTAGTCGAGAATCGCCAATCCGCCTTTGGTTACCCAAGGCACAAATTTCTTGAAGATGAAGTCGCGACTGAACAGAGAGATCCGTTCTGAGGACACACCTGCTCCGTCCAGTGGCTCCTCGATCGGTTTGCGCGTGGTCAAAACTGGCGGCACGAATTAATCTCCTCAATCCAGGCTTCTAATTTCGGGTTCCAGGCGGTTAGCGGGAAATCAAGGTCTGCGCGTCCGCTTCCTGTTCGACTGATTCGCACTGCGCCTTCTCCAACTGTGCACGAATCTGAGTCGCCAACTGCCGGACCTGGGGCTCATTCAAGATGTTCCCGTGGTCGCCATCTATTTCATGGACTTCGATTCCTTCGGACGCATACTTGCGCCACCCGGCCTGGGGATCGTCCAGTCCGCGCAGCGCTTTTTCGCTGGCGCGAAACAGAACCACCGATCCCGAGTAGATCTGAGGTTTATAGCTCTGCTCCGCGACCGCACAAGCTTCGCGCACCGCCTTAATTGCCTGCGGAAGAGACAGTGAATCAATCCGTCTCTTGATTCCCCGCACATACCGGGTAGATCTTTTCTTGACGTAGGCCAGCTTTTGTTCGGTGGAGAGTTCGAAGAACCTCCCTAATAGTGACTGACTATTATTGGACGCCGGAAGATACGTGTCCACCAAAGCCAGCAGCCTGACGTCTTCCTGGGCTGCTTGTAGCCTTCGCGCCATCTCAAGCGCGACCAATCCGCCGAACGAATACCCTCCAAGAAAGTATGGCCCTTGAGGCTGCGCCGCACGCAGGTGCTCGACATAGAGATCAGCCATCTGGCCCACATCAGTCAGGCATGGCAACTTCCCATCGAATCCCTGAGCCTGAAAGCAGTAAAAAGGCTGATCGGGAACCATGTGCCGTGCCAGTTCGTGGAAGCGCATGACGGTCCCGCCGAGTCCGTGGACAAAGAAAAATATTGGCTTCGTCCCCCCTGAGTGCAGCGGAACCAGCGGAGACCAGGATAAATCCTCGCCCTTCAACATCGAGACCAGGCCCGCAACCGTGGGGGCCTGAATCAACGCTGTGATCGTTAGTTTCTTTCCGTATTGCTTTTCTATGCGGCTGACGAGCCGCACTGCCAGCAGAGAATGCCCGCCTAATTCAAAAAAGTTGTCCTGCACGCCAATCGGCCGCTTGCCGAGGACTTGTTCCCACAGTCGCACCATGGCGGATTCAAAGTCGTCGCGCGCCGCCACATAGCCTTCGGATGCGATGGTTTCCGATGCCTCAGGTACAGGCAAAGCTCGGCGGTCTACTTTGCCATTGGGAGTCAGCGGGAACGACTTCAGGAAAACGAAATCCGCCGGAACCATGTACTCCGGGAGCGTGGCCTTCAAGTGCCGGCGCAATTCCGAGGTCTTCACCGCATTTGGTAAGGAGACTATGTAGCCAGATAGACGCTTCTCCCCATTCAAATCACGAGCAGTCACCACGGCCTGAGCGACTCCAGGATGCTTCTCCAGCACCGCCTCGATCTCTCCAAGTTCGATGCGAAAGCCCCGGATCTTTACCTGAAAGTCGATTCGTCCCTGGAACTCGATGTTGCCATCAGACAGGTATCGCACCATGTCGCCGGTTTTGTATAAGCGAGCGTCAGCCTCCTGGCTGAAAGGATCCCGAATGAACTTCGCCGCAGTCCGTTCGGGATGGTTCAGGTAGCCGCGCGCTACGCCCGGCCCGCCAATGTGCAGTTCGCCGGGCTCACCAACTGCCACGGGTTGTAAATCAGGATCAAGAACATACAAGCGCACATTCGCGATAGGGCGCCCAATCGGCAGATTCTCGGGAAACGGTTTCGCTGGATCAGGCTCGTACGAACTAACGATGACGCTGGCTTCGGTGGGCCCGTAAGTGTTAATCCAGCGCACGCGCCTTCCGCCGGACTTCAACCAAGACGCATACGCGGACGCGGACGCCTTTTCGCCACCCACAATCACTAACCGTAATTGTTCCGGTAACTTTTCGCGGGAGTCGGACAGTTCGTGTACCAGTTCATGCCAGTATGCTGTGGGCAAATCGAGTACCGTAATTCGCTGCGCCCTGATCCAGCACAAGAAATCCAGGCCGCCGAGCCGCATCTGGTCGCTGCGCAAAACCACCGTTGCGCCGGCAAACCAGGTCGGAAAGATCTCTTCCACAGCGATGTCGAAGCTGATCGAAGAAAACTGCAGCACGCGGTCACTACGACCGATGCCGTAAAGATCGATTGACGCCACTCCGTGGTTCACCAGGCCTCGATGCATCAGCAGCACGCCGCGCGGCTTACCCGTAGAGCCTGACGTGTAAATTATGTAGGCAAGATTCTCCGGCTGCGTTACCAGCGGAAGATTCTGGCTGCTTTGCCCCGAAAGAATCTTCCAGCTTGCTTCCAAATACAAAACCTCAGCGTCCACGACTCCCAGCGAAGCATGCATCTCCGGCTGAGTAATCAGAACCCCCACGCGCGAATCCTGGAGAATATACGCCAGGCGATCCTTGGGGTATTCGGGATCGAGGGGCACGCAGGCGCCACCAGCTTTCAACACCGCCAGCAATGCGACCGTCATCTCCAGCGAGCGCTTCAGGCAGATCGCCACCGGAACGTCGGGGCCCACACCCTTCTCTCTCAGAAGTCGCGCGAGTTGATTGGCTCGCGCGTTCAGTTCCTGGTAGCTGAGATAATGTGCTTCTTGGACCACCGCGAGCGCATCCGGAGTCGCTTCCGCTTGGTCCTCTATCAGTTCATGCACGCACTTGTTAGAGGGATAGGCTTTGCGGGTATCGTTCCATTCCACCAGGATGCGATGACGCTCAGCATCGGTCATGCGCGCGGAATTGCACGGCGTGGTCGATGCTTCCTGGCGGCCTGTGCTCATTATTGTTGGCTCTCCTGCCCTGCTGCCACAGATTCTTTCGAATTCCTGGGAACGTCAAAACTTACTTTCAGCGACGTGAGTCCGCGCAAGCCAAGGTTCGTGCGCCAAACCAGATCTTGAGGCAACAGCTGAATATTATCGAATCGCCGCAGCAACGCTGCGAAAGCGACTTGGCCTTCCATGCGGGCCAGCGGCGCGCCAAAACAAAAGTGCGCGGCATAGCCGAATGCCACATGGCGATTGTCAGTGCGCGCAACATCGAAGCGATCGGGATCGGGAAACCTTTCCGGATCGCGATTCGCCGCCGCCATGATCGCGATTACCGCCTGCCGCTTACGAATCTGCTTACCCCCGAGTTCGCGATCGCTGGGGGCAAGGCGCGCCGTATGCTGGCTGGGGCTTTCAAAGCGCAGCATCTCTTCCACGGCGGACGCAGTCAGCGATAAATCGCCGCGCAGTCGTTTCATCTCTCCGGGATGCCGCAATAAAGTCAGCACACCGTTGCCGATCAAATTGGTGGTCGTTTCCTGGCCGCCGACCATGGTGATGATCGCATTCGCCATCACTTCTTCTTCGCTCAACCGGTCTCCATCGACCTCGGCCGTCAACAATGAGTGGATCAGCCCTTCCCGAGGATGCCGCTTAATTTCCGCGACAGCTTCGCGAAAGTATGTCGTCATCTCCTCCACCGTTTGCAGCATCCGGCTGGCGTGATCGGGATTGTGCTGGAAGTTGCCCAACATTTCCGCGAAATTTGCCGACCAGGCTTTCAGTCGATGGCGGTCTTCAACAGGAAGGCCCAGCATCTCGGCAGTCACGATCGCAGGCAAAGGCTCCGCAAGGTCGGCGATCACATCCATCTCTCCGCGATCTTGCACTGCGTCCAACAACCGGTCGACGATTTCCTGAATGTGTGAGCGGAGAGCTTCGATGCGGGCGGGGGTAAACGCCTGGGATGCCAGCCCGCGCAGGCGGGTGTGGGCAGACGCGTCCATGAAGAGCATCTGCTTCACCATCAATTGCGCCAGCGGAGCGAGTTGCGCCAGCCCCATGGACCCGAGTTGCTCAGGGGTAGGAGTGCGGTCGGCGGCAAAGGTGTGAAGTACTTCGAGAACGTCGGAGTAGCGGGTCACCACCCAGGCGTGCAGGAAAGGATCCCAATGCACCGGATCCTCCCGACGCAGGCGGTGAAATAGCGGGTAAGGATTGGCCAGTACGGCGGGATCGAGCAGATGATACAGGCTCAGCGCCGCGTCAGCACTCTCGACGCGGGCAACGGATTCGGCTCCCGGACACACTACCGCTTCTCCTCGAACGCGAACTGCGACAGCGCGCGCCGGTCCTCCGCGCTCATGGCTTCCACTTTGGCTAGGATGAGCTTTTCCACTTCTAACGACATTTCCTCAAGCGTGGGGTGATCGAAGAGGCCGAACAAACTGAGTTCCACGCCGAAGGATTCGCTGATCTTCGTGATCAGCTGTGTGCCCAGCAGCGAGTGGCCGCCCAGCAGAAAGAAGTTATCCTTCACACTGACCCGGTCCACGTGCAGCAACGGCCGCAGGATGCCAGCCATCCGCTGTTCCACCAGCGTCCGCGGACCCACAAATTTATCGTCGGCCAGAGCATTCGTGGGAGTGGGAGCCGGAAGCGCGGAATGATCAACCTTGCCGTTCACGGTCAAGGGCAAGGCCTCCACTTGAACGAGCGTCGCCGGAACCATGTAGTCGGGCAATTGCTGCGAGAGCATCAGGCGCAACCCATTGGGATCGACCTTGGCCCCGGGAGCGAGTACAACATATGCCAAGAGCCGCTTCGCGCCCGATTGATCGGCTTCCACCTTCACGGCGCTGGCCTGCACTCCTGGGTGCGCATTCAATGCGTGAATGATTTCGTTGGGTTCGACGCGGTAGCCTCGAATTTTGATCTGATCATCCAGACGTCCCAGAAACTCGATTTCGCCGCTGGGCAAAAAGCGCGCACGGTCCCCGGTTCCATAAAGGCGGCCTGACTCGCTCTCGAACGGATTGCGGACAAATTTTTTCGCGGTAAGCGTGGGGTTGTTACGATAGCCGCGCGCCACACCAGCTCCGCCAATATAGAGTTCTCCAGCCTCGCCCTCTGGAACCCGCTGCATTCGTTCATCCAGAATATAAATCTCGGTGTTGTCAATGGCGCGGCCGATCGAAGGCGCATGGACATTTGCCGCATGAGGCTGTACGGTACCCGAAGTCGCGACTACGGTGCACTCGGTTGGTCCATAATTGTTCACAAGAGTGAAGGGCAGCCCCGCAGGAGGACGGCGATGAAGTGTATCGGCGCCTGTAAGCAAAATGCGCAGCGCGGTATCTGATGGCCACTCCAGCACGAGCATCTGTTCCGCCAGCGCCGTCGGCAAAAATGTGACGCTGATTTTTTCCTTCAGCAGCCACTCGCGCATCCCCTCTGGATTGCTACGAATGGATTCCTCGGGAATATGTACGCTGGCGCCGGCCGCCAGATACGGCCACAACTCCCAAACGGCCGCGTCGAAGCCGACCACCGCTTGCAGGCTGGCGCGATCCGCAGGAGTCACGCTGAACGCACGGATGTGCCAATCGATCAGGTTCCGCAAACCACCGTGCGTAGCCTCCACTCCCTTGGGCTGGCCCGTCGAGCCGGAGGTGTAAATCACATAAGCGAGATCTTCCGCAGTAACTCCGGTGGCAGCGAGATCTGAAGGATAGCTTTCGAGGAGCGGCTGCAAGCGATCCCAGTCGAGCACAGACCATGTGTGCTTGGGCAACCGTTCCGCTATCGCTCCGCGGCTCAGCACCACGTCCACGTTCGCGTCCGTCAACATATAACGCAGACGCCCAGTCGGAAACGAGGGGTCCAGAGGCAAGTAAGCTCCGCCAGCTTTGAGCACAGCCAAAGCCCCAATCGCCGACACCAGCGATCGCTCCAGATGCAAACCAACGACCTGCTCCTTGCCCACACCAATGGCTCTCAAATAATGGGCAAGCTGGTTGGCACGGCGATCCAGTTCCGCGTAAGTCAGGCGTTCAGAACCGGAAATCACAGCAACGGCGTCAGGTTGGACTGCTGCCTGGTGTGCCACGGACTCCGGGACGCAAATCCACCTCGGCGTCGCAGTGGGGGCTCCTGCGGGGAGTTCAGCCAGATGTATGTCGGTTTTCAAATCGCACTCTCGTTGGCAAGTAAGATTTAACAAGGGCCCATGGCCACGTCGGACCACAACCGATCCAGCATAACCAGCGTGCGGAAGTCTAATTGCTTCCTAATGCAGCGCGGAGGCTGGGGGAGCCGCCTGTCCTCGCCAAACGAACCAGCATGCGGTGATTATTTCCTCTTGCTCAAAACCAGTTGTTCAATCGAGTTTACACTCTTGAGGGTCTCGGCATTGATCTCCTCATCGCTCACGCGCACTCGAAGGTCTTCTTCCATGAAGGATACCAGGCGGAAGATTCCGAGCGAGTCAATCACGCCACTCTCCATGAGCGATTCATCGTCCGTAAAGGACGTGATGCCCTTGGCGTGCGCCAGATTCTCCATAATGAATTCGCGAATTTGATCTTTGAGTACTTGCGTTGCAGGTGTTTGGTTTACGGTGGACATTTGCGAACCTTTCCTCCTAAGGGTCTGTGATCGTATGAAAACGAAATTCCTTACTGCGAAACCACTTCCGCGGCCGGCTGGCTGGCCGCGCGAATACTTTCCTGCGTGAGCTGCACCCGGTCCACTTTGCCGGTGGACGTCTTCGGCAAGCTGTCGCGGAACTCGATCAGCTCCGGAATCATGTATTTCGGAATCCGGCTGGCACAGTGGTGCTGCAACTCAGATGGCTTGACGCTGGCCCCATCGTGCGCTGCAATCACCGCCACAATGCGGTTGCTGACAATGTCATCGGGGATGGCGATGGCCACGGCTTCCTTCACCGCTTCGTGACTGAGGAGAGCGCTTTCAATCTCGCCGAGCTCGATGCGGTAGCCGCGGCTCTTGATCATGCTATCGCGGCGTCCCAGAAAATAATAGTTGCCATCCTCGGCCAATTGCACCAGGTCTCCGGTGCGATAAATCTTTTCCTCAAAGTTCGGCTGAAACCTGTTGGGAACAACCATCTTCGCGGTCTTCTCGGGATCCGCCCAGTAGCCATAGGTCACCGCGGGCCCGCGGACGTAGAGTTCTCCGGTTCCGCCGGCCTGGGTCACAATTTCATCCTGATCGTTGACCGCGAATACTTCCGTATTCTCGCAGGCAATGCCGATCGGCAGTTTTTCCAGGCTGGACAAGCGCTCCCGCTCAACTTCGTAATACGTGCACACATTGGTTTCGGTCGGACCATACAGGTTTTGCAGTTCCACATGCGGCAGCAGGTCCGCCAGTTGCCGCAGATACTTCATCGGGAAGACTTCGCCCGCGAACAGAATGAGCCGCAGACGCGCTAGTTTTTCCGCGTTCAAATCGGCATGTAAAAGCAGCAGCGTTAACGCCGACGGAACCGAATACCAAACTGTAATTCCCTTCGTCTCGATGAACTCGGCCAGTCGCGACGGGAACAAAGCCAGATCCTCAGTAACCAGATAAACCGTTGCCCCGGCCTCGATGGCGTTGTAAACGTCAAACACGGAGAGATCGAAGTGCAGCGGCGCATGATTCGATAGCCGGTCTTCACTGGTAATCTCAAATGTCGCGGCGCACCATTCCACGAAGGTAAGGGCATTCTGATGCGACAACATCACGCCCTTGGGCCTGCCTGTAGAACCGGACGTGTAAAGAATGTAGGCGAGATCGGTCTCAGTAAGAACAACCTGCGGAGGACGCTCGGCGGGATATTCGCTTAACATCGACCACGGAATTAACTTGGTTCCGTTGCTGGATTTCGCCGCTTCCTCGGTCATCACGCAAAACTCAAGCGCTGCCAAAGTGTTTTCATCCAGCCCGCGCCGCTTCTCCTCTTTCGTAATCAGCGCACGTATGCCGCAATTGCCGATGATGTACCCGACCCGATCGGCTGGCGCCTGCGGATCGAGCGGCACATAAACTGCGCCCGCTTTCACCACCGCCAGCATCGAAATCACCGACTCCACGCACTTCGGGAAGTACAGTCCTACGCGGTCGCCCTTCTTGATCCCACGCTGCCGCAATAAATGCGCAAGCTGGTTGGACCGCTGATCGAGTTCACGGTAAGTGACGCTGCGCCCCCGCGCCCACACCGCCATCTTCTCGGGATAGCGTTCGGCGCTCTTGGTCAAAAGCTGTTGCAGAATGTATGCCATGTCCGTCCCAGTTAAAAGGATTCGGGGGAATGTCAAAATTTTCAGACGCCGTGAAACCCGGCAATAATCACTCTTTGAATCTCGGAGGTTCCCGAGTAGAGTTTGCCGGAAATTGCGTCGCGCAGATCGCGTTCCATCTCATACTCGGTCATGTAACCGTAACCGCCGTGGATCTGAATCGCGTCGAGGCAAGTCTGAACGCATGCCTCGCTCACGTAAAGCTTGGCCATCGAAGCCTCGCGCAGAGCGTGTCGTCCCTGGCTCTTCAGCCAGGCCGCCTTGTAGACCAGCAACCGTCCAGTCTCGAGCCGGACCGCCATATCGGCAATTTTGTTGCCGATGGCGGAATACTTCCCGATGGATTCGCCGAACTGTCGGCGGTCGCGCGCATACGCGACGCAAGTTTCCTGCAACCGCTGCATCATTCCAAGATGGCTGGCCAGAATGCAGGTCCGTTCCCACTCCATCGAATGCGTAAAGATGGCCTGTCCGCTGCCCTCTTTGCCCAGAATATTTTCCGCGGGAACTTCACAATCTACCAGCGCAACTTCTGACATGGGCGAAGTGCGCAAACCCATCTTGTGCAATTTCTGGCCAACGACTAAACCCGGAGTGCCCTTCTCAATCAGAAATCCTGTGACCCCGTTCGCGCCCTTCGCCGGATCGACATTGGCGAACACAATAAAGAGATCGCCGTAAATTGTATTCGTGATGAACGTCTTGCTGCCGTTGATCACATAGCGGTCGCCTTTACGTCCCGCTCGTGTCTTCAGGCTGTAAGCATCCGAACCTGAACCGGGCTCGGTCATGCAGTGCAGACCGATCCATTCCCCACTAACCAACTTCGGCAAGTACCTGCGCTTCTGCTCCTCAGTCCCAAACGCCATCAACGGAATCTCCGTTGTCCACATATGCGCGTTTAAGGAGAAGAGGAAACCGTTATCTTTGCAGCCGTACCCTAACGCCTCCAAGGCGCAGACTGTGGTTAGGGTGTCAGCGCCCCCTCCGCCATATTCGGTGGGTACGGGCAGGCCCTGAATTCCAAATGCCGCGCACTTTTTCCAGAAGTCAAACGGAAATTCCTCATCGCGATCCCGCTTGGCGACGTCATCGTTCAACTCTTCCTTGGCGAACCGGATTACTTCCTTGCGAAACGCTGCCTGCTCTTCACTCCACGCAAAATCCAATGTTCTTTCTCTCTTCCCCGCTTACGCGCGAGCTCTTGGACCCGGAGTTTGCTGGTCCGAGGCTTCACTCTTACTCGGTTGCTGCGAATTGTTGTTCTTCGAGCCGTTGCCCTGGCCGTTGGCCTGGTCACCGGACTCTTCTCCCGGCTGAATCGCTCTCCAGGCAAACTTCTTGGGTTTGCCCCCGGGCAGCTTGATTCTCGCAGGCACTCCCATGATCGTAATGTTGTCCGGCACATCGGTTAGCACCACGCTGTTGGCGACGATCACCACGTTGCTCCCGATCTTCGCGTCCCCAACAATCTTGCAGCCTGCGCCGAAATAGACGTTGTCGCCCACGCTGCGGCAGCCGGAGCCAATGAGCACACCCGAACTGAACGTGCAGTTGGAACCGATCTTCACCGGCGGGATGAATATGCCGTAGGGTGTGTGAATGATCATTCCCGGCCCGATTTGCGCGTCCGGCGAAATGAATATGCCAAAGAACATCTGATTGAAGCGCTGCCAGATCAGTGCCGGAATCAAAAGCAGTTGCCGGATCACCGGGATGCGCACATGCAACGCCCAGTGGGAATAGCGGTAACACACGATGGCAGGAGTTTCGATGCGCAGCAGGACACGCCACAATCCACGTTCCATCGTCCGGTGTCCCATGGCGGCCTGAAAGTCCGCCCGCAGATTGTCGAACATTTCTATGAGTCCCTTAGATTTCTAAAGAGAGTTCCAAAAATCAGGCCAGCCACTAACGCCACTGGCGATTGAGGTTCAGCCGCTAAAGCTTGTCGTAAATCGCCTGCGGAATCGGGAAGGTGCGCTGGTTCAGAACCGCGCCCAGCACTTTTACCTTGGCGGCCCGGAGATCGTGAATCGCTCCGCGCGCGCTCTCCCGCCGCGAACTGTTTGCTTTCAGCACCATCACCAACCCATCCGTTGCGGAGCCCAGCACAGTTGCATCGTTGCTGGAGGCG
>Ga0307479_10000510_pt1 | contig 34893 bp, 37 predicted proteins | sample atmos_gasesECM4C_FD_203743 | JGI IMG/M metagenome (GOLD analysis project Ga0307479, IMG submission 203743) | Hardwood forest soil microbial communities from Morgan-Monroe State Forest, Indiana, United States - atmos_gasesECM4C_515 | ecosystem: Environmental > Terrestrial > Soil > Temperate...
CAAGGCGTCCGCAATCCGGGCGACCGACGATCCATGCGATCCACCGCCAGGAACCAATAGCGAACAAATCTTAATGGCTGGAACGGAAACTAATTTAGTCACAGACTCTCAGGATGACAAAGCGGGGAAATGCTGACCGCTGTCCGCTACTCGCCCGCCAGTTTCTTCTCCGGCAAGAAGTACAGCGCCGGGATCAGTGCGAAGATGAAGAATGACGCGTAGATGGAGATGTAGGCCAGGGGAACCGAGAGCAGGTAGAGAGCGCCGGAGAAGGCGTTTTTGCGCTGGATGCGGTCGTGATATTCGACCATGTCGGGGTCGTGATGGCTCTGGCGGACTAGTTCCGTCCGGAGAAGATAAAAGGCTGAGGCGCAGAGGAAGAGATCGAGTCCGTAGAGACCGACCGCCATCGGTTCGCGATAGTTTTTGCCCATGAAGTCGGTGACGAAGGGAACTAGCGACATCCAGAAGAGCAGGTAGAGATTGGACCACAGCAGGCGCGTGGTGACGGTGTGAACGGCGTGAATCAGGTGATGGTGGTTGACCCACATGATGGCCGCCACCAAGAAGCTGAGGGCGTAGCTGATGAACACCGGGGCGACTTTGATGACCGCGGCAAGCGTGGGCTGCGCGGGGGCGCGCAGTTCGAGCACCATGATCGTGATGATGATGGCGATTACGCCGTCACTGAAGGCTTCGAGGCGGTTGGTGGTCATCTCGCGATGGGGCATGGAAACCCAATCTACCACGGAGGGCGAGCGACAGCAGATTCCTCCCTCGCCCTCGCCTCGCGACGCTCGGCTCGGGACTTCACTCGGAATGACAAAATTGTTTTACTGGCCAGCCGATGGCTGTTGTTGGGTCATGCAGTGCATGGTGCCGAGTCCCCAGATTAGGTCGCCGGAATAGATGGGGACGATTTCGCGCGTGGGGAATAGGTCTTGCAGCGTATTCAGGACGATGCGGTCGTTGGGATCGTTGAAGACTGGCACTAGCACGATGCCGTTGGCGATGTAGAAATTGGCGTAGCTGGCGGGGAGGCGACGCTGCTCGAAGACTACGGGGCCGGGCATGGGGAGTTCGACGATGGTGAGGGGCTTGCCATCCTGGTCCGTGGCGGCTTGGAGGCGGCGGAGATTGTCGCGGAGCGGCTTGTGGTTTACGTCTTTGCGATTCGGTTCGACCATGGTGACGACTGTGTCAGGAGTCACGAAGCGGGTTAGGTCGTCGACGTGGCCGTGTGTGTCGTCGCCGTGGATGCCGTTGCCCAGCCAGATTGTGTGCGGTGCGCCTAGATATTCGGCAAAGAGTTTCTCGTAGTCTTTGCGTTGCATTTTGGGATTGCGTTGTTGGACTTTGCTCAGAAGGCATTCTTCGGTGGTTAGGATGGTGCCTTGGCCGTTGACGTCGATGGAGCCGCCTTCGAGGACTACACGGGTGTTGCGGTGTTGGGGGCGGATCTCGTCTGTGTCGGCGACGGTGGACATCAGGGAGCCGATTTTTTGGTCGTGAGCGAAGTTGGAGTACTTGGCCCAGGCGTTGAAGCGGAAGTTGACGGCCAGGAGGCCCGGACTGTGCCCCTTGCTTTCGCGGGCGAATGCGCCCGCGCCACATGAGTCGTTCACGAAGATGGCGCCGGAGTCGCGGAGCCAGACGCGGTTTGTGGGCTGGCGGTGGAAGCGGAGGTTGGTCGAGTCGGCGTCGGCTCGGTGCAGGAGTTTACGGACTTGCTTTTCTGCAGCGGCGTTGTTGACCATCAGTTCGACGCGCTCGTGGCGAGCTAGATTGCGGATGATTTCGGTGTAGACCCAGGGGATCGGCTCGAACTTGCCGGGCCAATCGCCGTGGTAGTGGGGCCAGGCCAGCCAGGTGGCGGCGTGGGGAGCCCATTCGGCGGGCATGCGAAGGTGGACGGTTGCCGGGGAGGCGCTTAAAGTATTACTTGAAGGATTGGACCGTGGCATAGAGGTAGTTTATTGCACGGTGATAAATTGTGCATTGAATCCTTAGCGTGACATTGATCTTGACGAACAATTCTTGCTCAACGAGTGTAATAGCGATTCTTCAACAGATACGCCCTGCTACGCCGCCAAATGAGGAAACGTTAGTACGACAAGCGCATGAATCTCCCTAAGAGTGCCCACGGCTCTCCCACCGTGCGACCCACGCCCGTGTCAAACTCGAGGTCAAGCTGAATGCCATCGCACCACTCCAGCGTTTTGGGTGTTGGCAAAGCTAGCCCTGAACCAACACGAGACAGCTTCGGCCCAGTGCGGTTGGGCCAACAGTTGCTGCGACAGCAAAACCCTGGGCATGCACGATATTTCACGTTGACGAGTCGATGTCCCAATGCAATAATTCGCCCTTACCGCATTCCCCCCCGGCGGCCTATCCCTAAAATTCTGAGAGCCGAGAGGAGACCCTCCATGAACCGACTAGTCACTGGAAAATTGGCGCTCGCTGCGTTCTTGATTTGTGCGGCGGCAGTTACCACACACGCGCAGACTACCTTCACTAGTCTGGTGAATTTCGACCCAACCACTGGTGCTCGTCCCGGGTGGTCGCTCATTCAGGGCCTGAATGGAAATCTCTACGGCACAACAGCCCTGGACGGGGCCAACGCGTACGGCACCATCTTCGAAGCAACTCCTGCGGGTGCCGTGAAGGTGCTCCACAACTTCTGTTCCACCCAAAATTGCACGGACGGCATCGGTCCCGGAATTCTGCTTCTGGGTACGGATGGGAACATCTACGGCGCTGCCGACCAGGGTGGAAATATCCAACTCTGTCCGTATGTTAACACCGGGTGCGGCACGATCTTCAAAATGACTCCACAGGGCGCGCTGACTACGCTGTATAGCTTCTGCTCGCAGACGAATTGCGCGGACGGCGCTACGGCCGTGGCTCTCGTTCAAGTCGGCAGTGGGGACTTCTACGGAGCAACTTTCGAAGGAGGCGCGCACCAGAGTGGCACAGTTTTCAAAATTACCAAGCAGGGAAACCTGACCACCCTATACAGCTTCTGCCCTCAAAGACCCACCTGTACTGACGGCTATACACCCACGGGCTTGGTTCAGGGCGCAAACGGCAATTTTTACGGAACCACCGCGGGTGGCGGGACCAACAACCAGGGCACCGTCTTTGAAATCACCCCGGCGGGCGCGCTGACTACGTTGTATAGCTTCTGCTCTCAATCGAACTGCAGCGACGGAGCAGGTCCTGAGGGGGGCTGATCCAGGCCACTAACGGCAACTTCTATGGAACGACGTGGCAGGGAGGGATCGCTAGTACGGGAACGCTCTTCGAAATCACTCCTACCGGCCAACTGACGACTCTATACGAATTCTGTTCTCAAATCGTCGGGGGCAACTGTATCGACGGCGAAGCCCCGTACCGGCCGATCTTTCAAGGCAGCGACGCCAACATCTACGGAACAACTTTAGACGGCGGCGCCAACGGCAATGGATATGGGACGGCCTTCAAAAGCACTCCAAGCGGCAGCCTTACTACCCTTTACAGCTTTTGCTCACAGCCCAACTGTTCCGACGGCTACGCTCCGCTTGGGTTGGTCCAATCCACCAGCGGCCTCATCTACGGAACTACTCAGTATGGAGGATCTGGTTCTGGCACTCTCTTCACCCTCAATATGGGCTTGGGCCCATTTGTGGAAACATTGCCTACCGTGGGCAGCGTGGGCGCGAGAGTCATACTCCTGGGAACGAATCTCACTGGCACGACCGCTGTCAGTTTCAACGGCACCCCTGCTGTCTTCACCATCGTATCGAAGACTGAAATAACAACTACGGTGCCGGCTGGCGCGACTAGCGGTAAGGTCGGCGTGGTAACGCCCAGCGGGAGACTGAAGAGCAATGTTGCCTTCCGTGTTCGGCCGTAAGGGACTTCTAAACAAGAAACAGATGCGAAGCCGCCTCTTGCGGGGCGGCTTTTCTGCGCACAACTGCCGGAGCGACAACTGTTGTAATCGGGGCGAATACACTCATTGACCCGATTTTATTATCCATCGAGCAGACGATTAGAGATTGGGGCATAGGCGTCGATTCTGCGGTCGCGCAAGAAGGGCCAGTTGCGGCGGATGTCTTCGAGGGCTTTCAGGTCGACGTCGCCCATCAGGATTTCCTCTTGATCGTGCGAGGCTTCAGCTAGGACGCGGCCGAAGGGATCGCAGAAGAAGGATGCGCCCCAGAATTCGAGTCCCTGGCCGGGGGTGGATTTGCCGCGGACGTTGCCGGTTTCAAAGCCTACGCGATTTACAACTGCAACGTAGACGCCGTTGGCGATGGCGTGGGCGCGTTGAATGGTGCGCCAGGCGTCGTGCTGGGCGATGCCGAACTCGGCTTTTTCGGAGGGATGCCAGCCGATTGCGGTCGGATAAAAAAGCACGGACGCTCCTTGCAGAGCGGTGAGGCGCGCGCCCTCGGGGAACCATTGGTCCCAGCAGACTAGCGTGCCGAGGCGGCCGGCGGTGGTGTCGAGGGCGCGGAATCCTAGATCGCCGGGCGTGAAGTAAAACTTTTCGTAGTAGAGAGGGTCGTCGGGGATGTGCATCTTGCGGTAGAGGCCGCGGAGGGAGCCGTCGGAATCGAAGATGGCAGCGGTGTTGTGATAGATGCCGGGGGCGCGCTTCTCGAATAGAGATGCGATCAGGACTACGCCGTGCTGGCGGGCGGCGGCGGCGAGTCTATCGCTGCTTGGGCCGGGGATGGGCTCGGCTAGATCGAAGAGGGAATGGTCTTCGCGCTGGCAAAAGTATTGTGTCTGAAAAAGTTCGGGCAGGCAGACTACTTGGGCGCCTCGGCCGGCGGCGTCGGAGATGCGCTCCAGAGCTTTGGCTAGATTTTGCTCGGGCTCGGGGCCGCAAGACATTTGGACTAGCGCTACACGGAATTTGTCTGGCGGCACGCGGCTGCTCCTCGAATGATCAATATAGCATTCGAGCTGTCAGCTATCAGCTTTCAGCCAGAGCTACAGAAAAACCTTTGAACCACTAAGGACACGAAGTATCACGAAGGGTTTACTTACTGGATTTCGATTTTGCGAAGGCGCGAGCCAGGCGCTGGTTTCCAGCCACGATTCCTTCGAGTCGCTTTGTGATTTCGGCGGAGGGCATGGCGCGCAGGATGGCTTCGATGGCGGGCTCGGCTTGCAGCGATTCGCCGCGAACCTGATCGAGCAGGAATTCGAGGGCGGCGTCCTGACGGGTGAGGGCGATGGCGGAGAGCAGGACGGAACAGAACCACGGGTCGGTTTCTTTGGCGAAACGTCTGCGCAAAACTTCGAAACCCTGCGGGGAATGAGTTCCGGCGATGGCCAACGCTGCTTCTGCCGCGGGATCGTCGGCAGAAGCGAGGAAACGGCTGACCCAGGGGATGGCGCTCGCGCCTTCGAGTCGAAGGATGCCGCTGTAGCAGGCGCCGAGGACTTCGGGTTCTTCGGGATTCTTTCCGGAGCCCAGGATCGCCCGTAAACGCAGCAGGAGGACAGCGCCCGAAGATCCCACCAGCTCAATAGCGCGAATTGCTTCCACGCGAACCGCTTTATCGTTGTCTCCTACTAGCTCGACCAGGTGCGAGAGCAGCTCAGCGTCGGTGAGGCTGCGGCATTGCACGAGGGCTAGGGCACAGGTTGCGCGCAGAGTTCCGGCGGTGTCGGAACTGCCTCCCCAGACAGGTTCGTACTGATGGTGGCGCATGCCGCGCAGAAAAACATCGGCGTCGTGATGCTCGAAGGTGGCGAGAGCGCGGCCGATAGCGTTCTTGGCCCAGCATTGTGGATCCGTCTTGACGGCATCTTCGAAGAAACGGTCGAAAGCGGTCAGGAGCTCGGGAGTGAGTTGAATCAGATGGAATTGGTGGGTGAGGTCCGCTGCCTTGGATACGACGAAATTATTGCGATTGGCCAGCGCCTTGCGCAGCGGTTCGATGCATGCCTCGGGGGGAAGCTGACGAAGCGCGTCCAGTGCGGCGAGTTGATCCTCGAACTTGCGCTTGGCCGGCATTCAGTCCAGTGTAACCGGAAGGTCCCGCGGGAACCCGTAAGACCGTAACCTCAGGCTGAAATTCGTAGAATGTTCACCACGAGGAAACAGGGGTCACACAAGAGGAAGGCCCCATGGAATCAGGCCGACGAAAAATTGACAAATCAGGCTTGAACTTCGGATTACAATGTTACGCGTTCAGAGGAGACTCCATGAAACGCTCTCTCCGGGCCTCTGAGGCATCCTTCGTCCTCTCCCAGTCATTGCAACGACAGTTGAACACGTATGCGCTTGCTGCGAGCGCAGCTGGAGTAAGCGTGTTGGCCCTGGCGCAACCGGCCGAGGCGAAGGTCGTCTATACACAAGCACACCAAGTCATTGGACAAAACGGGGTTTATAACCTCGACCTCAACCACGACGGAATCGCCGACTTTCTGGTTCAAGAGTTGGATAACGGAGCGTATGCGTCCTCGAATGCGCTGCTGGCGGACGCTGCCCTGGGGAATTTTGTTGAAGGGAGTAAGGCCGGGTTCCGATATCTTGCCGCGGCGTTGCCGGCAGGGGCGTCGATCGGGCCGAAACAGAAATTCATCACTGGCGGGAACAACGGCGAAGCGATGGTCTCGATTACCCACTTCACCACCGGTGGTACGAGCTATGTCCACGGTTTTTGGATAAACGTGCTCAATCGTTATCTGGGATTGAAGTTCCAGATTGCTGGTCAAACCCATTATGGCTGGGCTCGCCTCAGCGTGCGTCGGCAACAATTTCACATCACTGCCGTGTTGACCGGCTACGCGTATGAGACCACGCCGAATACCGCAATTAAGGCTGGGCAGACCAGTGGAGCTGACGGCAATTCCTCGATTGATCCAAACTTGCATGATCCAAGCCTGAATGCTCCAGGCTCGCTTGATTCAGGCTTGCCGAATTTGGATGGTTCGCAATCAACGTCGCTGGGCGCGCTGGCGCTTGGGGCTGGGGGGCGGCGATGGTAACGATAAAGCCCCGGCAGAGCCTGATTCCTGAGATACCGCGGCGAGCCGCCGGCGGGACCTGGCTGTTTTCAATCCCGCTTATCCTTGCACTGGTCGTAATTCCATCGGCACGAGCCCAGACTTTCACAGTGCTCCACGAATTTACCGGTGGAACGAACGGAGCACAGCCCCCTGCCGGCGTCGTCCTGGATGCGACTGGCAAGATCTACGGCGTCACTCAGTACGGGGGATCTTTCAATTACGGAACCGTATTCGAAATGAATGCCGTGGGCAAAGAGACGGTTCTGCACAGCTTCCTGGGCAGCGAAGGTTTATATCCTGCCGGTGGCTTGCTGAGGGATGCGGCGGGCAACCTATATGGAACGACGGCAGACGGTGGCACAGCCGAGGGAGGAGGATGTATACACGGCTGCGGTACAGTTTTCAAACGAGACGCGACTGGCAAGCAGACCGTCCTCTACGCATTTACTGGCAAGGCCGATGGTAGCGGACCCTTTGCAAATCTCATCCGGGATGCGGCTGGCAATCTCTACGGCACTACTGGATATGGCGGGAATCCGTCCTGCTTTGTTGGGTTGGGCTGTGGCGTGATTTTCAAAGTGGACACGACTGGCAAAGAGACTGTCCTGTATACCTTCGCGGACAAAACCGACGGCAAGAGTCCGGAGGGAGTAATCCGGGATGGGCTCGGAAATCTTTACGGCGTTACTTATGACGGTGGCACGCACGGCTACGGGGCTGTATTCAAGCTGGACACGGCTAACAAGCTGACGATCCTGTACAGCTTCACCGGCGGGTCCGACAGTGGAGATCCTAAAGGTCCCATTACCGTGGACAAGTCCGGCAACCTCTATGGAACAACCTATGCGGCGGGGATTGGGCTCCACGGCTTTGGGGTGGTGTACAAACTGGATACCGTCGGCAATTTCATACTGCTGTATACCTTCACGGGTGGTACGGACGGCCAGTATCCCGCTAGCCTCGTGTTGGACTCACAGGGCAACCTCTACGGTGTCGCGCTGGGCGGGGGCACGGGCACGGGATGCTACTACGGCGGCTGCGGAACCGTGTTCAAGCTGGATACTGCCGGCAACTTCACGGTGCTCCACAGTTTCACGGGTGGCGATGGCCAACTGCCAATTAGCGTGATCCTGGCCGCCGACGGGAATCTTTATGGCACGACGCTGGGCGGCGGGAAGGGCACCGATTGCTCCTACTACCACGGTTGCGGGACCGTGTTTAAGCTGACGCCGTAAAGCAACGATGTTCGAACCGCCATAACAACCAGCGCTAGACTGGGCCGGGTCCGGTAGTGTCTTAAACTATTTAAAACACCACGCCGCGTCCACCTGCGTGGCACTCGTCCTGCTCCTTCCTGTAAAGTAATTCCGCGGGAGATTTATTGGTCGAGCTTGGAGGCATCATCTTGAAACAGGGCAATCATGGCAGCGGGCATTCGGCGGGAAAACCGCAAGGCAATGGCGGGCATGGCGGTGAGGGAAAAGATCGTCATCTGCATAATCCGATCGAGGACCGGCTGATTCCGCTGGAGCCGCTGGATCTGGGCAAAGTGAAGTCGATCGACGATCTGGTGCGGGCGATGTCGAAGACGGCATTTACCGGACGGCAACTCGGCGAAGCCGCCGACGTGCTTGAGGCGATGGCCCGCGACGAGGAATGTTTTGTCGTGATGACGCTTTCGGGTGCCATGACCGTGGCTAAGCAGGGGCTCATCGTGACTGAACTGATTGATCGGGGCATCGTTAATGCCGTGGTCTCTACCGGGGCGCTGATGGCGCATGGACTGGTGGAGGCGACGGGGCGGGCACATTTCCGGCACAATCCTGAAGTTTCGGATGAGGAATTGTATGAACAGGGGTACAACCGCGTCTACGACACGCTGGAGCCGGAGCAGAATCTGGATGACGTGGAAGAGGTGATGTCAGCGGTATTGGAGGGCTGGGATCACAACGAGGTGATGTGTTCTTACAAGCTGAATCATACCATCGGAGCTTACCTGTCGAAGAATGCTCAGGACCGGGGGATTCTGAAATCGGCACATGCGATGGGAGTTCCAGTGTTTGTGCCGGCCTTCAGCGATTCGGAGATGGGGCTGGACACGGCGCTGAACAATCGTCTGCGGGAGTCGACTGGAAGGCACAAGATTCGCTTCGATCCGTTTGAAGATTTGGAGCACTTTGCGGCGACTTTGCTGCGCCAGAAAAAGCTTGGCATTCTTACCATTGGCGGGGGAGTGCCACGGAACTGGTCGCAGCAGTTTGGTCCGTTCTGCGAGCTGCGACACCGGCGACTTGGTGAGAATGTGGCTTTGAAGCGGTATCACTACGGGCTGAGGATTTGTCCGGAGCCGGTTTATTGGGGAGGGTTGTCGGGGAGTCCTTATAGCGAGGCGGTGTCGTGGGGGAAGTTTGTGCCTCCGGCGGAGGGAGGCAGGTTTGGGGAAGTGTTTGTGGATGCGACTGTCGGATTGCCATTGATTGTGGCGGCTGTATTGGAGCGGTTGGATAGGAAGGGAAGCAGGGCTGGGAAAGGGAAAGTGGCGGCGGCGAGGAAGTAGGGTCTAGCGCCTGAAGGCGAGGCTAGCTGGCACCAGCCTCGGAGCTGCAGAAATCGGCGTTAGAGAACTGTGCGTTCTCTACATCTGAAAGTTGATCTTCCGAAGGACGGTTTTCTGCCCGCGACTTGCGATAGAGCGGCGCCAGAATGCTGTTTTCCAGAACTCGAGATTCTGCTTCCACCCAGTCTTGCAGGGCCTGTCCTTCCTGCTGACCGCGCTGGTCGTAGAGATGCTGCGCGTGCAGGCGGATCTTCCTTTCGATCAATTCGGTCATCAGTGCTTGCTGCTTCTGTCTGCGGGTATCGTTATCCAAAATTAGACCTCTTGCCTAAATAGCTATTTATGGCCCGGTTCGCTTTCTACAGTTTCTATGATACGGGAAAAATGTTAACGAAAGATTACATCGGGGAGGGGTGTAGGTTACTAAAGTGCAATCATCTCGGATATTGGATGCGGGGTTGGCTCCCATGGTTACAAAACGAGTTAACTTGTTTATTTGTAGTGGCAGGATAGAACATCCCCCGTGTTCTGTGGATAAAAAATCGCGAGAATCGCACCCGTTTGGAGGGAAGCGTCAGAATCGTGCTTTCGGCAGTCAACAATCTCACGGCAAGCATGATTGGCTTTACCAGGTTGCATACCCGTGTCCGCGACGGTATAATATATATACCTTTTATATATCACGGGTGGTGGCTTAGGGTGGTATGGGTTTCGAGTATGATCCCGCTAAGAGCGATGAGAATAAACGGAAGCACGGTATCGATTTTGAAGAGGCGCAGGCGCTTTGGGATGACCCCGCGCTTGTGGAGATTCCGGCGCGTGCCAGCGATGAGCCGAGATGGTTGCTTATTGGCAAGATCAATCTGGAAGGTGTCGGGGAGAAGCTATGGTCTGCGTTCATCACTCGGCGCGGCGAGAATGTGCGATTGATCTCGGTGAGGCGGTCGCGCGACAAGGAGGCGGCGCTTTATGAAAGCCAAGACACTTGACCGGATGTTCGATGCGGGTGAGGACATCACGGAACATCTCGATTTGAGCAGGGCGCGAAGGGTTGGTAATGATGCCAAGCGGGTGAATGTCGACTTCCCGGTTTGGATGGTCAAGTCCCTGGACCGGGAAGCGCAACGGTTGGGGGTAACGCGGCAGTCGCTGATCAAGCTGTGGCTGGCGGACCGGCTGGGGCAGGCGGTAGTTGGCGGGAAACGCTAGGGAAGCGTGCGATGCAGGCGGTAGAACTTTCCCCGCACGGCCTTCTTCCACTGTTCATCCGTCATTTCCGGGATGTCGCTGGTATCGATTCTGGCTGTCGCTGCACAGCAGATGGATTCTGTCGGTCGTGTTCACAGTTGACGAAAGCTCCGCCACGATGAGCGGATCAGGTAAATACAAAACAAAAGCATATCGATTCCTTGGATGGTGTAAGATACGGCCCTTAGTGCCCAAAAGATGAACGGTGCCAAGTCAGCCTTTAGGTGTGTCGCAAGCAGATCCAGACCTATCGCAGGTACAGCCAATCCCGCCCATATCAATGTACCTATGGCCACATGGATGAACAACGACAGCGGAGCATGCCACTCGTTCCGAATTTCGGCATCGTGATAACCTCCTGTTTCTGTTGTCCTCAGCGGCCCGTGCGAGATGCGTGACGTAAGCGGGTCGAGGAACGTGCGTAGCGGATCGAGTGCGTGGGTAGACATAAATCTAGACGGCCTTGAAAAGGCGCCACCCCAGTTTGCCGACAATGCCGATCAGGAGCAAGACGTCGATTGCGAGCAGAGCATACTCACCGATGTGAATAGCCCAGTCGAGCACGCTGTTCTTGCCGATTGCGTTCATTAACACGAGTCCCCGAGAAAGTAGTTCAAGGAGGACGGCGACGACGATGACAGCCGAAAATCCGGCGCCGGCCCACATCGAGTGTCGGGCAAGTTTGCTTGCCGCCAATCGCGCATCATCTGAGGGATGCGCATTTGTCAGTTCCATAACGGCACCCGTTCAATTCCTATGTGTCCCGCTTCCGCCAGCGCGGCCCCTACCCCGTGCTCTAGTCGAAGATCAACACCGCAGACGCAATCACTGTAGTCCACAACCCGCGCTTATCGCCCACAGCCGACTGCGTGACGTTTGCCGTTCTCACGATCTTGTTCGACAAGCGATAGATCTGCTTTTTCTCGTCCCAGGAGCGGTCGGGGTCGAACTCGACGTTCAGTGTGGTGGCGAGCATTTCGGCGGCTAGTTCTTCGGCGTATTCGCCGGCGGCGTCTTCGGTCTCGCCGAAGGAGTGGTGTTCGCTGAGGTAGCCGTAGGTGTTTTTGTCGGCGGGAATGGCTACGCCGATCGAGGAAGCGAGCAGGCGGTGAGCTTCGTGCGTGGAGTTTTCGGCGACCACGGCAAAGACTACTTCGCCAGGACTGAGGTACTTCACGCCCTCTTTGCGGGCCAGCATCTTGCAGTTTGGGGGAAAGATGGAAGAGACGCGAACTAGATTCTGTGCGGCAATACCGGCGTCGCGCAGGGCCAGTTCGAAGGAGGTTAACCGCTCACGATGCTTTCCGACTCCCTTGGTGAAGAACATCCGCTTGGGAACCATGTCTTTGCCCAACTCAATCGCCTCCGGCTCGCAAATTTATGAGAGTGAGAATGCAATTTAACACAATGGTTTGTAAAGGAAGTATGAATTTAACGTGGCGCTGAAAAAAAGCCGGGACCCGCTGGCGCGGGTCCCGCTTTCGTGCCCGGTCCTATTTGGGGGGAGGGCGCCGAGCAAAACGCGATTTAATGTAACACAAGGATGGGAAAATAATGCAAGAGATTTTTTTGTTTCCCGTTTTCCGAACAAAACCGGGGAGCCATGGCAGCCCACAGCCGGGCGGCGCCCGGCGGACGGCCGAGGGCTGGGCCCTGAGCTTGTCGAGGGTGCGGCTGTCGTCACCTTACTTCGGGACGACGGAACTGACGGTGATGGTATCCCCGTCCAGGGTTCCGGTGACGGTGGCAGTCTTTCCCGCCTGCTTGTCCAGGGTGGCCAGAGCGGTTTTATCGGTGGTTTCGAGCGAGTAGATATGGTCGCCGACGACGAGTGCGAACTTGGATCCGTGGGCCACGCAGGCGCGAGTACATTCGGCTGCCGGCTGGCCTTCCATGTGCTTGCGGCCGCACATGGCGTCCCCGACCTCGCCGGTAAAAGTTTGCTTCCCCCCCGCCGCGGCAGCGAGACCAAGGGTTGAGAAGATGATTGCCGCGACTGCAGCGAACCACCACGAATTTCGATGCATTCAGTGTTCTCCTATGGATCAGCTGATATCCACGTTCCAATGTCCCCGAAGGTGAGCATCTCCGCGCCTAAGAGCCGTCCGGTATTTTGCCCGGGTATCGCGGAGTTGAAAGCGCAACGCTCCTCATAAACCTTACCGCAGGAGCCTCATGTCCGAAGTCTCTTCTCAGGCAGAAGAAAAGATCTAGCGAGGCTTCGCAGCCATCTCGGCTGTGGCTATTTTCAACAGCTGTTTCTTGACTTCTTCGGAACGGCGCTGCAGCCTTTCCATTTCTGCGTCCGGGCCACGTCGTGATCCCCGCTCCAGCCACTTGTGGAGGATTGCTTTTGTGATCATTCGCTGTTCATCGAGCAGCGATTCCTTCTTCTGTCTGATGTCTACCTCCGGCAACGCGGTGTCGGTCTTCGCGTCTTCTGCAGTCCCGGAGACCTCAGCATTCCACGATTCCGACGAGGCGTCGCCACGGACCTCTGGCTTCGGCAGGCTCATTTCCTGGGCTGAGTTAGGTGGAAGTTCTGTATTGGTCTTTGCCTGTGGTCCTGGGTCAAGATGGCTCGTGGGAGACGGGGTTGTAGGAACTGAAGTTTTCGGTACGTCCGATTCCCGATCCGGGGCGGGTGGATGTTTTGGAGGCTCGGCTTCCAGTATTTTCTGGACAGCCTCCGCCAATCCCTGCACATCCTGACGGAAACGCCGGTCGGAAATTTCCCAAGCATTGCGAAATACGAGGCTCTGAATATCTGCCGGCAGAGCGCTGGATTCAGGCATTTCCGCTCCGCCGACGAGCACGGGAATCACGCGGAGACCCTTAATTAAGGCTGAGACGATCTCCAAGCGGACAAAATCAGATTCATTCTGCAGACGAATCCTGCCCGCCTTGTCGCAAGCGGTTGCCCACGACTTGCCGATGACGGCGAGCATGACACGGCAGGAAGCGCAGGTCTGCTGTATGACCTCGCGGAAATCCTCTCCCGGACCGATGGCATCGATGTCCATGAATACGCTCCCAGAGCCGAAATGCGCGACGAAAAGGTCATACAGTCTGCCGGCGTAAGCGCTGGAGTCTTCGCGCCTGTAGTTAATAAAGATTCCGGTCATTGGAACTCAATGGGCAAAGGGCGCTATTCGTTCGCAAGTATATGACACTCCCCTTCTGGGGATGCAAGGCCGTGCTGGGGGAAGCTGCAAAAAGCGACAAAGGGAGCGACACTCTTACTCCGATTCCACGGCTCAGTTCACTGTGGCGCCTTGGCTGTGTATTGCAGGTCAACGTCGACGGTTTTATCGCGTTGATTCGCGGTGGTGTGCGTCGATACGTCCCAGTCAACGGTGGCGGTCAATAGCTTTCTAGCTTGGGGCAGGTATTGAGCCAGATAGGTGGAATCGTAGACATCGCCGGGACGAAGCTTCCACGCGGCGCGGAGTTTGGCGGTCAGTCCGTTGTCGAGACCGCGAAATTCGAGATCACCCATGCGATAAAGGTAGCCTTCGGTGACCCCGAGTTGGTAGACCACGGTGGCCGCGGCATCGTCATACTGAGCGTCTGCCTTGATGGTGGCGGTGACGTAGCCACGGGAACCGTAGAGCCGCTGGACGGAGCGGAGGTCCTCTTCGAGTTGAACGGTATTAGCAGGCTGGCCGGTTTTGGCGTGGAGAAGAGCCTCGATATCGTCAGTCGTGAACTCTTTGTTGCCCGACCAGCGCCATCCGGCCAGCTTGTATTGAATGCCGGGAGTGATGGCGAGCGTGACATCCACCAGAGTGACCGCGCTTCTTTCGTTGTTGGCTTCTGACGTGGACGGTTTGACGACCTTGGGCTCCGGCGGCGCGCTCGCTGCCTTGAGGTAGCCGCGCTCATGGTAGATGGGGAGCACGGAATGCTCAACGAAGCCATTCATGAGGGCGCGAAAGTAGTCGCGGGACGAAAGCTTGGCAGCGGCGGCCAGCAGCAACGGCAACTCGCCCGGTCCGGCACCGGTGAATTCTACGTTCCGGATTCGGATGATGATGTTTGAAACCGTGTAGTCAATGGCATCAAACCGACCGGCTGGAGTGGAACTGCGCAGGTATTCGACATGGCCCGGGATATTGTTTTCCACCAGCATAGCCTGAAGAATGTCGGACACCTGGTCGGGCAGGCGTCCGGTGGTGGGTAATTCTCCATTGAAAAGCGGAACGCGTTCATGCAGCTTCTGAAGCAGTTCCTGGTCGGAGAACCAGACGAAGTCGGCAAAATGGGCGGGAACAAATTTATCGGCGTCAGTGACCTGGAATGTGAGTTTGGTGCCTGCAGAGGAGTAAGAAAAAGTGTAGGAGATGTCGTTGAATGCTCCGGTCTCGCCCAGTTGGCGCGCCGCCTTGCGGAATTCCTGGTCGTCGACAGTTGCACCGATCAGGAGACCGCTGGCGGCGGCAATTTCCTGAGGAGTGAAGCGCTTGGTTCCTGTGACGTTGATTTCGATGAGCTTGCGGGCCGAAGGTGGTAGTGACTTGGTGGCGGAGCTTCCGCCGGACGGGGTCTGTGCAGTGGCTGGAGAAAGCGAACCGAGGTAGGGAGCAACGCAGAGAAGAAATATCAGGAAGCGGCTGACAGCCATGGGGAGAAGCATCTTCGTCTGCCGGGCTGAGTGCATCGCAGTGAGTATGTTACGGCAGATGTCGGCGTCAGGCCAGAGTTAAGGCTTCAACTGTATCTCGATTGCCGAAATCACTTTTTTGGAGTGAGGGTAAAGGTGTGGATTCCAGAGGCAGCGATTGCAGGGACAAAGATCTCCTCGAACGTTCCTGCCTCCGGCGTTTCCGCCAGCGAAGACTGAGCGGCTGCGACAGACTGGGTGGGATTCAGAATACGGGTGTGAGCGCGGCTATGCAATCGTGGAATTGTAAAATCTCCTGCTCGAGGTTCAGAGGGAGTTGCTGAGGGCTGCGGTCTTGCCGGTCTGCTTAACGACTCTTTGGACGAGCTTGAATGCCTTGGCTGCCTCAGAGGACTGCGTAGCCTCATGATTCGTCGCGTCCGTCAGGCCCTCTTCAATAGCGTCCAAGGCCCCGCAGGAGCGCCCAAGGATGATGAGCAAGTACTTCTGGGCAATGGGACGATCAGCGGGGTGAATCAGTTCCCACCAGCGCCGGATCGACTCCTGCACCTCGATGGCGGATTTTTCACCTACGACGAGGCTATCAATAAGGCGATAGACCTTACTCTTGATTGCCTGATAGGAGACGGATACTTCCTGCGGCATGGGGCTCCCGGAGGTTCTGAAAGGGTAAGGTCAGCAATCCATCATCCAAACCGTAGATGCTTGACATTGCAAGTCCTTGGGATTGGGGAGTGCGATTAGCAATTCTACGAATGGAATAATTCAGGATGAGTATATGAATTCTGGAAGTGCGCATTCTGCCAGAATTCTTGCCGCGATACGGCGGCCCCAGCGATATGGGCCGGGCGAATCTCCAACCGCTAATCCCTCGACACGTTACAATGTTCCGCTCCCTTAACATTCGTTGCCCATGCTGTTGCAAGTCAGGCAAGTTGAGTGCGGAACAGAAGGTGTTTCCGACAAAGGGATACTTCTCCGGAGGCTGGATGAAAATATTGACCTTGATGCTTGCATTTCCTTTACTGGTTTGCAGTTTAAGCAGCGCTCAGAGTGCGGAGCCAGCAAGCGCTGCTCAACATTCCGGGAGCGAGGAGCGAATGTTCTTTCCTCGCGATATGTTTTGGGGATGGGGGCAATTCGATCTGGCGCCACCGCATAACGAAATCGACCCGAACATCTGCGCGGGGAACGCGGGCCAGTACGGTGGAGTGAACGCGCCGTGCAGCATGTTCGCCCGCTACATGCTGTCAGGAATGCTGGAAGTGCGTCCCTTTGGCCGAGGGCAGTTGCGGCGTTTCATGGTGTTTGGAGCGCCCTCGTTTCTGTTCGGCAAGACGATTCCGAAGACGCTTTACACCTGGTCGCCGGACGCGATTGGAATTGAACATTCGTGGGGAGTGGGAATTTTTATAGCCAAGGGTTTTGAGTTTCGCGTCACACAACATTTTCTGTTCGATCGTCTGGGCGCGCGGGATAAGAATCTTGGTCCCGCCGATCAGGGTAATAATGGGCCGTGGGGGCGCTACATGACGGTGGGCGTGCACAAGTCTTTCGGAACGAGGCGATGGTGATGGCAGGGCATAGTTACGCTGCAGCAGCAGGGGCATAGGGTCTGCGCCGCCTCCGCTGAACCAGCCAGACCACTACAGCGATCAAGAGTCCGAGAATAACAAATGGCGACAAGAGGATGGGAAGAACCCAGGCGCGTCCGCCGACGGCAGTCAGGTCGCCGGCGATGCTGGCCCGAGGGTCGCGGCGAATCTCGCCGCCCACGACCGTAACCTCGCCAGCCACTTTCACATCTTTATCGAGTTGCACGTTGCCCGCAACCGCGGTGACTTCCCCGGCGACCTGAGCCTGATCTTCGAGGAGGATGCTGCCCCCAACGGCGGTTGCATCGCCAGAAACCTGGCCCTGGATGCGAATGCTACAGCCAACGCAGGTGACCTCGCCGACTTGTTCGTTGGGGCCGACGCTGATGTTGTGACCCAACGACGTGCGGTCAGGTTTAGTCGCGGCGAATGAAGCGGTCGATAGCGTGACGCAGAAGGTCAGCGCGCACGCGCTTAACAATGGGTAGCGGCGGTTCGCCATTCGATTCCTCCTCGAATTCAGCATTGCATGTGGATTATGCCACAGGCGGGAGATTCTCTATAATGAAAGGTTTCCAAAACAAGGCGAACTCATCGGGAGGCTGATGATGGCGGGCTCTTATAACGGCGTAGCTGTACCGTCCGACGGAAAAAAGATTGGCTATGCGGGCGGGAGGTACGATGTTCCCGATAATCCAGTGGTTCCGTTTATTGAAGGCGATGGAACGGGACGCGACATTTGGAAGGCGTCCCGGCGCGTGTTCGATGCGGCGGTGGAGCGGGCATACAAGGGCCAACGTCATGTCGCGTGGTATGAGGTGTTCGCTGGAGAGAAGGCCAAGGCGAAGTTTGACAACTGGCTGCCCGATGAGACCATCGACGCGATTCGCGAATTCCGAGTCGCTATCAAGGGTCCGCTGACTACGCCGGTGGGCGGCGGTATTCGTTCGCTGAATGTGGCATTGCGGCAGATCCTCGATCTCTATTGCTGCGTGCGGCCAGTGAAGTATTACCGGGGCGTCCCATCGCCAGTAAGGAATCCTGAGCGCATGGATGTCGTCATCTACCGTGAGAACACCGAAGATGTTTACGCTGGCATCGAGTGGGAAGAGGGAACTGCGGAGTGCAAGCGGCTGATCGAGTTCTTAAACAAAGAGATGCTGAAGGGCGGCAAGAAACAGATTCGACTGGATTCGGGTGTGGGCATCAAGCCCATGTCGGTGACTGGAAGCAAGCGGCTGGTGCGTATGGCAATTCTTCACGCCCTTGAGACTGGCCGCAAGAGTGTCACCCTGGTGCACAAAGGGAACATACAGAAGTTTACCGAAGGCGCGTTTCGCAAGTGGGGATACGAACTGGCCACCGAAGAATTTCGCGACCGGGTGGTGACCGAGCGTGAGAGCTGGATTATCGGCAACAAGGACAAGAATCCGGATCTGACGGCGGCGCAGAATGCGGAACTGGTGGAGCCGGGGATGGAGTTCGCGCCTCCCGCGTTTCGCCAGGCGGTGGAGAAGGAAGTAAAAGAAGTTCTCGACCGAATTTATGCCACGCACGGCAACGGCCAGTGGAAGACGAAAATCATGATCAACGACCGCATCGCGGATTCGATTTTCCAGCAGGTGGTCACGCGGGCGGATGAGTATTCGGTGCTGGCCACCCCGAATCTGAATGGTGATTACATTTCGGACGCTTGCGCCGCGCAGGTTGGCGGGCTGGGCATTGCGCCGGGTGCAAATATCGGCGATGGTTATGCCATCTTTGAGGCTACGCATGGTACGGCTCCGAAGTATGCGGACAAAGATGTGATCAATCCCGGGTCGGTGATGCTCTCGGGCGTGATGATGTTTCGCTTCCTGGGATGGAACGAGGCCGCCGATCTGATCGAGAGCGGGATGGAGCGGACGATCCTTCAGAAAAAAGTCACATATGACTTCGAGCGCCTGATGGAGGGTGCGACCAAAGTGAAGACCAGCCAGTTTGCGGATTGCATTGTGGAGAATATGGGAGCGGCGGTGCTGGTGTAATGCCAATTTGGTAATCGGGTAATTTAGTAATTTGGTAATTGGAAACCGATCTGCCATTCGCACGATGCCGCGAACTTGTTCAAATTACACAATTACTAAATTACCCAATTACTCAATTCTTTTTGAGAGGGACTCATACATGCGCAAGAAAGTAACGATTGTAGGCTCGGGAAATGTAGGCGCCACAGCGGCTCACTGGATTGCTTCGAAGGAATTGGCTGACGTCGTTCTGATCGACATCATCGAAGGCGTTCCGCAGGGCAAAGGCCTGGATTTGCTGGAGGCCATGCCGATCGAGAAGCGCGATTCCTACATCATCGGCACGAACGACTATAAAGACACGGCGAAGTCTGACGTTGTGGTCATCACGGCGGGTATTCCGCGCAAGCCGGGAATGAGCCGCGACGATTTGCTCAATACCAACTACGGCATCATGAAGGCGGTGGTGGGTGAGGTGGTCAAACACTCGCCGAACTGCATCCTCATTATTGTGTCGAACCCCCTGGATGCTATGGCACAGGCGGCTTACAAGCTGAGTAAATTTCCGCGCGAGCGCGTGGTCGGGATGGCAGGAGTGCTGGATTCCGCGCGCTTCCGCGCTTTCATCGCCGATGAGTTGAAGGTCAGCGTCGAGAACGTAACCGCATTCGTCCTCGGCGGCCACGGTGATACGATGGTTCCCCTGCCGCGCTATTCCACTGTGGCAGGGATTCCGATCACGGAGTTGATCGAGAAATCCCGGCTCGAAGCGTTGGTGCAGCGCACGCGCGACGGTGGTGCGGAAATCGTGAAACACCTGAAGACTGGCTCGGCGTACTACGCACCCTCAGCGGCGGCTACGGAGATGGTCGAGGCGATCCTGAAAGATAAGAAGAAAATCCTCCCCTGTGCCGCGTATTTGCAAGGAGAGTACGGGATCAGCGGACTCTATGTCGGCGTGCCCGTGAAGCTGGGGGCTAAAGGGATCGAGCAGATCATCGAGATCAAACTCACTGCAGAAGAGAAGGCTGGGCTGGATAAGAGCGCCGCTGCGGTGAAGGAGCTGTGTGGAGTGATTGGGGTGTAGTCCGCGATCTTCAAGATTCGAGCGGGGTGTGGCGGCCAACAACGCGCCACGCGACCTTTGGTACAATTCCGCGCATGACAAACCCGAAGCAGCGTCCTCGCCGCTCATTCCAACTATGCTTCTTGCTATTCGCACTGTCGTGCCTCCTGCGGGCGCAGAGCGGCGAGCCCATTCACTTTCGGGTGAAACTGTCTCCTGAGCTGGGTAGTGTTCCTCGTTTCGGGCGCCTGCTGATTTTTCTTTCGTCCTCGAAGAAAGAGGAGAAGGAGCTGCGTGTCGGCGATGCTTCGGAACCCAACGTGTGGGTTACGGCGCGCGAAGTGGAGCATTGGGAACCTGGGGGCGCCATCGAGGTGTACGGCAATGAACATTCTTATCGGGCGCCGTTCTTGCAGGCTCCGGCGGGCGATTATCAGGTAATGGCGTTGCTTGACGTGTCGCATCAATATCCCTACAACGAAAACTCTGCCGGCGATCCGCGCAGTGAAGTGGTGGCGTTGAAGCAATTCGACCCGGCGCATGGGGGAACTGTCGAGCTCAGTTTGAGCATCCTGACACCGGAGAAGCCAGTCACTACTCCGGCGTCGAGTGAGATGCTCGACTTTGAAAGTCCCGCTTTGACCTCCTTCTGGGGGCGGCCGGTTCACATGCGCGGTGTGATTGTGCTGCCTCCGAACTACGAGAAGTCTGGACGACGCTATCCCACGGTTTATTGGACACACGGGTTTGGCGCCGATCTGCGCTCAATCGCGGAACACTCTGCGTCGGGCTACGCTCAGAGGATGGAGCGCGGCGAGCTTCCCGCGATGATCTATGTACTGCTCGACCAATCTTGTCCGGGAGGAACGCACGAGTTTGCCGATTCTGTGAACAATGGACCCTGGGGCAAAGCTTTAACCACAGAATTGATCCCGTATCTTGAAAAGAAATATCGCATGCAGGCGAGGCCGAAGGGACGCCTGCTGACTGGGCACTCGTCAGGGGGATGGGCCGCGCTTTGGTTGCAGGTGACTTATCCCAAGGTTTTCGGTGGCACGTGGCCTACGGCACCCGATCCTTCCGACTTTCGCGCCTTCACCGGACCCGATTTGCACTCGGATCCTCCGTCGAATTTTTACCACGACGCGCAGGGCAAGCCGTGGCCGCTGGTGCGCATGGGGACTCAAGAGGTGATGTCCCTGGAAGATTACACCCGCCGGGAGGCCGTGCTGGGTGCGTATGGCGGCCAGATGGCCTCGTTTGAATGGGTGTTCAGCCCGCGCGGAAACGATGGCAGGCCGCAGCTCTTATTCGATCGGCAGACCGGCGCCGTCGATCCGAAAGTCGCAAAGGCGTGGGAAAAATACGACATCGCTCAGATTCTGCGCGAGAACGCGCAAAGTCTGCGTCCGCTGCTGCAGGATAAAATTCATCTCACGGTCGGTACCGCCGATACGTTTCATCTGGATGCTCCGGCCCATTTGCTCGAAGAGACCATGAAAGAGCTGGGCATCAAGGCCACGTTCACTTACCTGCCGGGGAAGAGCCACTTCGATCTTTACAAGGATGGCCTGGGAAAACAGATCGCAATGGAGATGGAGACGACGGCGGAGGGCAATTAATACACGAGCGGCTGCACGGTCTCGATTGTCACCTTCTTTTCAACGCCGCATCCTTAGTCAGCCGATCCTGCCAGATTGCAGATATTCAGCAGCCCGTTGTCGCCGACTACATCTAATGCGACAAAAGGAGGATCTATGACGCGTGAAGCGAAGATTCTGACCGGGATTATTCTCATCACCGTACCTTCAATTCAGTACGGAGGATACTTTCTGCTGAGTTCACTGATGGACAAAAGCAGTGGTTATATGGATAATCCGCTGCGCCAGAATTTTTTTCGCGCCGGGCACGCGCACGCGGGCGTAATTGTCATTCTCTCGCTGGTGTGCCAGGTTTTGGCGGACGCAGCGCTGCTTCCCCCTTCGCTATTGTGGACGGCTCGAATCGCGGTTCCTCTGGCTGCGATCCTGATCCCTGCCGGGTTTTTCCTGTCAATGTTGTCGCCGACCGCTACTCAGCCCAGCGGCGCTGTGGGACTAATCTATGTCGGCGCTGGAGTCCTTGCCGCCGGAGTGCTCCTGCTCGGAGTTGGGCTGATCCGGTCGGCGATTTCAGGGTAGGTGCGCCCGATCGGTCATCGTTTTCGAGCAACATCCCATGGCCCGCCGATTTTAGTTTGACCATGGTCATTGACCATGGTATAAACGAACCTATGAAGGAAGTAGCCATCTCCGAATTTAAAGCCAAGTGCCTCGGCATCCTCGAAGAGGTCCGGAAGACGCGAAAGCCGATCCGCGTCACACGCTTCGGCAAGCCTGTGGCCGAAGTTGTACCACCGTCTCCGGGTAAACCGACCGGAAGGCGGCTTGGATCCATGGCGGGGACCGTGCAAATTCTGGGGGATATCGTCGGTCCTACGAGCAGCTGGGACGAGTGGGACGCTGCCCGGTGAAACTACTGCTCGATACACATATTTGGCTGTGGAGCGTAACCGACCCCGGCCGCCTAACCTCCCGTGTCGCGAAGGTACTTGGGGACACCGAAAACGAATTGTGGCTCTCTTCTATTAGTGTCTGGGAATTGACCGTGCTGCACCGCAAGCGAAGGCTCAAGATGCCTTCAGACATTCCTGCGTGGGTGCAAACGTCGATGGAGCACTTGAAGCTCATCGAAGCGCCTCTTACCGTAGAGGTCGCTCTCGCCGTTGCATCGATCAGCTTTTCCCATGCCGACCCGGCCGACCATCTGCTTGCAGCTACTGCGAAAGTCTTCGATCTGACGCTGGTGACAGCCGATAAACACTTGCTACATCTGCCGGGAATTCGCGTTCTGGCGAATGCCTAATCCCCACTCACTGCCGATCCCTCTCCGCCATAAAATCGTCTCGGCACTTCTTAGCCGCCGACAGCAGCTCTGCAAACTGCGGTGCGCCTCGCAGCTTCGTCCACATGGAATCGTTCTGCAATCCTGAGTAGGCGCAGAAGTGATGGTCGATTGAGCTTTTGATCATCTCCAGGGCGACATCTCTCCTGCCGCAGTAGAGGAAGTCTCCAGCGATCACGTAACGCGGTTCGGGGTCAGGATCAGCCATAATCCCGGCCGCGGCCTGCCGGTCGAGCTGGTTCGCTGCCAACGTGCCGTTCAGGCAAGCGACCATCGGCTGGTTGTTTAACTTGATTGCGAGCTCTTTTGCTTGCGCCACATTTCCCGCCCGAAGGTAGTGCCTGAGCAGATTGCTATCGGAGTATGTCGAGCCCGCATCCAACTGAAGAAACTCCAACGCACGGGCGTAGTTGCCCAACTGCTCGAAGGTGAATAAACACGAGCGTAAAGTGTAGTTTCCAGGATCGAGCGCCAGCGCCGAATCGCATTCGTGCGCCGATTCCTCCACCGCTCCGCCGTAACGCAGCACATAGGCAAGCGCAAAGTGCGCGCTCGGGCTCTCCGGATGCCGCGCCGCCAGTTCTTTTGCTTGCCGGTAGGCGCTGACGATGTCCCCTCTCTCGACTCGATTGGTGATAAGTTGCGCCGCCGCGCTCACCAGGTTTGGATCCAAAGCGATTGCCTTCTCAAATGCGCGGTTGGAACGCTGAAATGCCGCGTCCCCTCCGTCCGAGTAAGCCGCATCGTAATGGTAGCGAAGCCCCAGTGCGCCCCAGGCAGGCGCATAAGTTGGGTCTAATCCCACGGCACGCTCTAACATGGAAATCGCGTCTTTGTTAGGGAGAGGATCGTGCGGTAGTGCGATACTGCGCAGGTATTGATCGTAGGCTTCTTCGTTCTTCGGCCGAGTGGCGCCTTCCGCGGAATTGGTTCCTGCGCCGAGCGCGGGAACGAGTCCTTGGCGAACCTTGGCTGTGATTTGGCCGCGCATCGCGATCATGTCGGGGGCTGCCACCGTCATCGTGTCTCGCCAGATCGTGCGATTGTTCTCTACGTCAATCGCTTCCAGAGTGATCTGCAGTTGCGAGCCTTCCTTCAGATAGTGCCCGGTAACCACATCCGTCACATGCATGGCGCGCCCAGCCTCCTGCAGATCGAGCGTAGGCGAATCGTATTTGCGCGTAGTAGCAAAAGGACGGATGGTCAGCGAGCGGACATAACTGAGCGACGTGGCAATTTCGTCTGCCAGGGCAAGCCGAAGGAAATCCAGATCCTTGTCGGCTCCTAAATTTTGCAAGGGGAGGACGGCAAGAGTCCTTGGACCGGCGGAGCTCGACGAGGGAGCTGCCTGATGGCGAGCCTGCCAGAAGAAAAACGCCACGGCCAGCGCCACAACTGCGCCCGCAATCAGCGCGATCTTTGCGTAAGGCCGCTTGGGTTCTGCGACCACGGCGGCACTGCCCCCCGCCACCCCGCTTTGCTGTGCGGAACTTGACGGCACTGGAGACGTTGTTCCGGCTGCGCTTCCTGACTCCATCGGCAAGGGGCTGCGTCCTGACTCGGTGTCGCGCTTTAACCGTTGCAAGTCGCTGCGCATCTCCGAAGCATGCTGGTAACGCAGGTTGGCATCTTTCTCCAGCGCTTTGCCGATGATGTCTTCGAGCTTTGCCGGAACCTCATGATTCAAGCGGACGGCCGGTACCGGCGCACGATTCATGATGGCTTCACAAATCACTGCCGAACTCTCACCGTGGAAGGGCGTATCCCCGGTGGCCATTTCGTAGAGGACGGCGCCGAACGAAAATAGATCGCTGCGCGCATCCAGATCGCGGCCACGCACTTGTTCCGGCGACATGTAGGCGACCGTCCCCAGCATCGTCCCGGGGCTGGTAAGGTGGGCGTCGTCCATGGTCTGAATGTTATCGGCGAGGGTTTTTTGTGTCCCGCGTCCCGCACCCACCTTCGCCAGTCCGAAATCGAGAATCTTGGCGTGGCCGCGTTTGGTCACGAAGATGTTCGCGGGCTTGATGTCGCGATGGACAATACCTTCGGTGTGGGCGGCGTCCAGCGCATCGGCAATTTCGATTGCCAGATTCACCAGCGTGTCGTTGTCCATGGGACGCGAGCCGATGGCGTGCTTGAGCGTCATTCCGTCCAGGAACTCCATGGCAATGAAGGCCTGGCCGGAGTATTCGTCGATCTCGTAAATGGTGCAGATGTTGGGATGGTTCAAGGCGGAGGCCGCCTGCGCCTCGCGCTGAAAGCGGGCTAGGGCTTGCGGATCCTTGGCGACTTCATCGGGCAGGAATTTCAGAGCCACAAAGCGGCGCAGCTTTATGTCCTCTGCCTTGTACACCACTCCCATGCCGCCGCCGCCCAGCTTCTCGATGGCGCGGTAGTGGGAAATAATTTGCCCAATCATTGGAGGAGAATCCTACGTCGGCGAGTCGAGCAAGTCAACGAAAGTGCCGCTTCGGTCGATCACACCTTCTCGATCGCCACCTTCTTTACCACCACGTCCTTGTTCGGCTTGTCATTGCGACCGCGCGGCACTTCTGAAATCTTCTTCACAACATCCTGGCCTTCGATCACTTCGCCGAAGATTGTGTGCTTGCCCGTGAGCCAAGTTGTGGGCGCCACGGTTATAAAGAACTGCGAGCCGTTTGTGTTGGGGCCGGCATTGGCCATTGCTAATAAGCCCGGCTTATCAAGCTTGTGTGGCGAGCCTTTGGTTTCGTCTTCGAACTGATAGCCGGGGCCTCCCATGCCGGTGCCTTGCGGGTCTCCGCCCTGGATCATGAAATCGGGGATCACACGGTGAAAAAGCGTCCCGTCATAAAGGCGGTCTTTAGATTTCTTGCGGGTTGAAGGATGCGTCCACTCGCGCTTGCCTTCGGCAAGTTCCACAAAGTTGGCTACGGTTTTGGGCGCATCTTTTTCGAAGAGGCGGCAGACGATGGTTCCTTCGCTGGTTTCAAATGAGGCGTAGAGTCCGGGTTGACGGGTCATGGGATCCTTTCAAAATCTGACGTTGGTCGTTGGTCGTTAGTCGTTTGGCCAAGGTGGCCTGGCCGCTTAATTCGGAGTGGCCGGCGGCTTCGTTGTGCTGGCTACCGGTTTCTTTGCCGGCGTCGCGGGTTTCGCGGTGGGTGCGGCTGCTGCGCCGCGAACAATTGAAATATGAACGATCTTCACTGGGCGAAATGGCTTGTGATCGGTGGAGGGATCGGTAGCCCTGCGGGCGATTTGCTTCACTAGCGTCACGGTCTGCTCGTCGCATTGGCCGAAAATGGTGTATGCGCCGTTGAGATGCGGGGTCGGCACCTCTGTGATGAAGAACTGCGTGCTGTTGCTGTTTGGCCGGCCAGTGTTGGCATACGCCAGGCGTCCGGGATGGTCAAACAACAGATCTGACGACGCCTCGACTCCGAATGGCTGAACGGGATCGGTACCAGCGCCCGTTCCCGCAGGATCTCCTCCCTGAATCATGAATCCGGGAATTACGCGATGAAAAATCGTGCCATCGTAGAGCGGCACGCCGTGCTTGGTCGCTCCGCTGACGGGGTTCTTCCAGTCTTTGGTTCCATTCGCAAGGCCGATAAAATTCTCCACGCCGATGGGAGCTTTGTCAGGGAACAATTGGCACATCATCTTGCCGACGGTCGTATCGATGACCGCATAGGGCTTGGGTGGTGCAGGACGAGCTGGAGCTGCCGCCTTGGGCGCGCTGGGCTTCGCGGCGGGCGCTGCTTGCGAGGAGTCCGACTGCGCCGCGGCAAGCCCCGCCATCAGAATCAGCGTCAGAATCGCAAATCTCTTACGCATGAACGCTCCTTGGTTCCAGTATTCAAAATTACGTGGGTAACGTTGCATTGTACGACAGCACAACCCGGATTTGCCGTCACTGGGCGGCCTGCATCTCTCTGCTCACCTTCTCGGCTTCGCGAAACACACGTAGAAGATTGCCGCCGAGGATCTTCTTGATCTCGTCTGGGCTGTAGCCGCGGTTGAGCAAGGCCTGCGTGATTTTAGGCAGGTCAGCGGCGGAGTCCATACCTTGAGGTGTAGCGCCGCTGACACCGTCGAAATCCGAGCCCAGGCCGACATGATCCACGCCGGCAACTTTTGCGATGTGGTCGATGTGATCGATTAAGGACTTGAAGGGCGGACGCGGGATCTTCGCCATCCACTCGCGTTGCAGCCGATCCACCGCAATATAGTTCACGGGTTTGCCCTGCGCTTTGAAGGACTCGATATACTCCTTGATCGCTGCTGCCTGATCCTTGGCTTGCGCTTCCATGGCTTTGCGATAGTCTTCGTCGACGAAGCCTGAGAAGAAGTTGACTTGTACGACACCGCCATTCTTAGCGACCGCGCGCAGCATGTCGTCGGTCATGTTGCGAGGTGCGTTGACGAGGGCGCGGGCGGAGGAGTGCGACGCGATTACCGGAGCTTTCGTGGTGGCGATTACGTCCCAGAAAGTTTTGTCGGCAACGTGAGAGATGTCCACCATCATGCCGAGGCGGTTCATCTCCAGGACAACTTGTTTGCCGAAGTCGGTGAGGCCCTTGTGGTGCTGAATCTTGGGGTCGTTGATGTCGCCGGAGGAATCGGCCCACTCGTTGGTGTTCGACCAGGAGAGCGTCATGTAGCGAACGCCGAGCCGGTAGTAGTCGCGCAGCAGGTGCATGTCGTTCTCGATGGAGTGGCCGCCTTCGATGCCCATCAGAGCGGCGAGCTTGTGTTCGTGGTGGGCGCGTTCGATGTCAGCAACTGTAAATGCCATCATCATGCGGTCGGGATGATGTGCCGCTTGCTCGTAGACGGAATCGATGAGATCGAAGGTGTGTTGCGCGAAGTGGCCCTGGTTGGTTTCAGGATCGACCCAGATAGAAAAGAACTCCGCGCCAAGATTGCCGCGACGGGCTTTATCGAGGCTGAGGTGGCCAAGGTCTTTGGGATCGGTTGAGCCGATGTCGAAATTTTCGTCGAGAAAGCGCTGTGGGGTGTCGGCGTGGGTATCGACGACCAAGGCTGAATCATGAAGGGCGCGGGCCTTAGCGCTGACGGCAGCGTCCGGAGGATTCGAAGATTGGGCGGTTGCGCAAGCAGCAGCCAGGAGCAGGCATGAGAGCAAAAGCGAGCAGAAGCGAGTCATAGGTGACAAACTTACGATTCTATAGGGCTCACGAAGAAACCGTCGAGCTTCGCTCGAGTGGACAGCCGGGGCGGCTGTCCCCACATGAGCATCTCGGAAGACTGAGCCACTACTAATTGGACAATTATTTCTTGAGTCCAACCTGGCCGCCGATGACGTATTCATCCAGAGGACCGAACTTACGCTTTTCGGCATAGAGGCGCCAGCGCCGGAAGACGATGCGCAAACTGGCCATCACGGGGATGGAAAGAAAAATGCCGAGAATGCCAGCGACTTCGCCTCCCGCCATCACGCCGAAAATCGCGGCCAGGGGATGCAATTCCATGCTATGGCCCATGATGCGCGGGGAGCAGACGTAATCCTGAACCAGGCGCCAGACACCGAGGAAGACTATCAGCGCGAGCCAGTGGTTATAACTCATCAGCAAAGACACGCCGACAATGGTCAGAGCGGCTACGAGAGGGCCAACAACGGGAATAAATTCGAGCGAGCCGCCCAAGGTGCCGAGCACCAGGGCATTGGGCACGCCCATCACGGCTAAACCTGCGGAATAGGCCACCAGCGAGAGCGCCGCCAGGGTAAGTTGGGCGCGGATGAAGTGGGCCAGCATCTGATTCAAATCACTGAGCACGCCCTGCAACAGTTCACGCTGCGGACGTGATCGCACCAGGTCGAGCAGAACCTGGCTGAAGGCTCGTCCATCTTTCAGGAAGAAAATCGAGAGTAGCGGAACGACCACCAAGAGCCACGCTTCTTTTGCCACGTCTGCAATGCGCAGGCCTATGTTCTGGGCCAATTTCTCGATTTCATCACTGTGGCTGGAGAGGTAATCGCGTAACATCTCGACGATTCTGGAATTCCATCCGTGTTCCTGCCCCAGTTGTTCGGCGATCTGCCCGGAACTCAAACGCGAAAGTGCGGGCAAGGATTGTCCCAAGCGCGCGCTTTCCCGGGCGATCCGCGGTCCGGTGGAAATGAAAAACAGCACCACCAGGCCTAGCAGCAGAACGTAAATTACGGCGATCGCGCGTCCCCGGCCGTGCAGCAGTTTTTCCAAATAGGAGACGAGCGGGCTCATCAGGTAGGCGAAGAAGATGGCGAACAGGAAGGCTATCAAGGTTTTGCGGGCCGTGTAGAGAAACCCCAGACCCAGCGCAAACAGCAGCACCGTGATTATGACGCGAGCCGTGCGTCCATCTGCCAGGGGCAAGTTGTTACTCCGTGCACAACTGAATCCGTTGAATCGAATCTCGGGAGCCGAGCAAAGTCCTCGCTAGTCCCGCACAACCTCCGTATTATCGTCCACGACGGCGACGCGCATGAGCTTAAATTGATCTTTTTCGTCCACCCAGAGAGTCCACGAGAAGGCTTCGCCTTTCAGGTTGAGCCGCAGCAGTTCGTGCTCGACTCCGCGGATCGTTATCTTTTCTCGTCCTGCCAGTTCCATGCGCACCCGCATCGAAGTCCGGTCTTGCGGTACCAGCACGCCGAATTCCACCGGACCCTGCTGGCACGTTAGAGTACCGCCAGTCGTGTGGCAGTTGGTTGCCAGGTAGCGCCATGCCAGCACTGCGCGGTGGATAAAGAAGTTATTGTCCAGAATGGCCGACGTGTTCGGCATCAGAAACGGCTGCTCGGCAGGCTTGGAGGACGAAGCCGTGGTAATCCGTTCCAGCAGAAATTCGTCTTTGGGTGTGACGACCAGGGAACCGCTGCCATCCGTCCATTCGTAACGAACCAGCTCGCCGCTGCCGGTCATTTGCAGTTCCGACTTTTGGCCCGTAGCTGTCGAACCGATCTCCTGGAGGTGCGACTTCACTGTGCTGATTCCGTTCTCCTGCTGGACGCTGAAATTCTCGGTGACCACGCGCTGGCCTCTGATAAATACGCCAAACGAACCGGAATCGACCATTTGGGCGGCGGCTGGTTTCGGATTGTCTTTCTTGTCGTTCTTATTGTCCGTGGCGCAGGCTGCAACCGCGCACGCCAGTACCGCCACCATTCCCCATCGTATGTGCGCGATCAAAGTCACTTATTTTCTCCTTGCCTTGCCGGGCGTTTTCCCCAAGCCCAAGGCTTCAATCAGTTCCTCTGCAATCTCTGCAACGGCTTTCCCGCCTGTTTCCTGTTTCAACGATGCGCGCGAGTAGTGCGGACTCCGCTCCTCATAGAGCTTGCGAAAGCCTTCCAGACTGCCAAGCAACGGGCGCTCGATTCCTTGCCTTTCCGACTGCAGCCGGCACCGCGTCCACAACTCATCGACCTCCGCATCCAGAAAAACCGTTGGAATGTTAGCGGCTTGGATTAAGCTGGCGTTCGATTCCTGGACGAAAGCGCCGCCACCCAGGGCAATTATTCTTTTCGGTCCGCCACGCAAATCCTCAAGCAATTCTTTAAGGGCCGATTGTTCGGCTTCGCGAAATCCCGACTCCCCCGAACTGCGGAATATCTCGGCGACTTTCTGTCTCTCGCGTTGCTCGATTCGTTCGTCGAGATCTTCGAAGGTCCAGCCCAGTTGTTCGGCCATAGCCCGGCCCACACTGCTTTTTCCCGCGCCCATGAACCCGATCAGAATCACAGCTGGAGCTTGCCCGGCTGCAACCTGCGGACGCGATTTTCGCTGATTCAGTTTTGTCTTCTTCTTATTGTTTTTCAGCGCGTTTTCTGAGATGGATTTTACCACTGAAGGTCCGCAACACTACTGTGGATGAGACCGCGACGCGGCCCATTGTACCTGCGAAGGCACGTCCCTTATCGAGCGGAAATGGCGTGTGGTTCTTAGGTTGAAGAGGAATGTCGTCGTGAACTTCGCCGCGGATGGAGCGCGCGCTCACGTCGGCGGAAGTCCATTCCGGGATCGTGGCTTCGATGTCGCCGCTGTGGCTGGTCAGGCGGTATTCGCCGCTGTTGCCGAAGTCACCGATATAGTTGATTCTGCCACTGGTTGAAACCACCTGCACCAGAGCGCCATTCACGCTGTTCAGCGTGACCTCTCCACTCAGGGAGTCGACCTCGACGTGGCCATTCTTGATGTTATCAAGATTGACCGAGCCATTCATGGTCTTCACATGTACGTGAGCGTCGGAGATGTCGCGAACGTCGACTGCGGCGCCGGGGCCTTCCAGACTGACATCGCCATGAAGTTTCTCGGCGTGCAGTGTTCCGGTACTGGAATGCAAGGTGATGCTGGCATCGGCGGGAACCAGGATTTCGTAGTCCACGCGCCCTGAGTCAGAATCGGCGCCAGCCAGCAAGTGCGATTGAATGTCGACGCGATTGCCGCTTTGGTTGTTATCTATCTCGACCTTGTCGGAGTGCAAAATTGCAGTGACTGCTATGGTATTGCCGGAGGAGGGCTTGACCGAGATCGAGCCGTAGGGATTCATCACCGACACGCCAGCTCGAGGCCCCACCGTGAAGTGAAGCTCCTTCTTGCTCTGCGCCATCAGTGTGCCCGCCAGGATGACGGTAACGGTGAGCAGCTTTGCCGCGTCCTTACTCAACATACGTAATCCCCCAAGCCTGGCCTAACTTGATCTTCGCCGCAAAATTCTACCGGAAATCTGGACATCATGGCAGAGGATGGTCCATGGCCATCTCGAACAGCATGGACTTTTGCTGGTAGGCGTCCATGAGCGCCCGCCGGGCATCCTGGTCATTGGGACTTTCATTGACGGCACCCTGCGCGTCTCGGATGGACTCATTGACCCGGCGCAGGTTCTCTTCATACTGGCCTTGCATCGCGGGAGCGTTGGCGGCAACTTCCTGGATCAAGTCTTCATCGTTCAGCCCTGACGGGTTCAGGACGGCTGCGATTACGGCGGCCTGTTCGCTGGGCCGACTGGCGATCGACTGGCGGCGCTCGTAAATACCCACGGCGAGGAGGAGCATGGCGGCCGCCGGCACGAGCCATCGCGCCCATCCCCAACGGGCGCTGAAGGAGGGCAACGGTGATCGCCGATCTCCGTCCCCAGTCTGCGGACGAATCAGGCCTTCCTGGCGCAATGCAATTTCAATGGAGTTCCAAACTCTCGGGCTGGGCTCGTCGCTGGCTTGCAGCTTACCGGCCGTTGCGACGATCAGGTTTAATTCTCTCAGCAGCGCCGAGCACTCCGGACACGCCTTCAGGTGCGTGCTCTGTTCCAGACTGCTGCCGTCTTCCACGTCCGCCAAGCTTTCCTGCAGCTCAACGCAAGTCATACGACTCTCTCCCCGAGTCTACCGCGATTCTAACTGCATCACGGTTCTAACGCCCCTGCCGAGGTTACCAACGTTCCCTCGTTGCTTCTACAACGTTCTACTCTGGACCTTAGCTAACCCGCTCGAGACTTCCCGGCCTTTTCGGCTCTATTCATCTTGAGCAGATCGCGCAGCTTCATGCGCGCTTTGTGTAATTGTGACTTGCTGTTGCCGATCGAGCATCCCACGAGCCCGGCGATCTCATTATGCTCGTAACCTTCTACATCGTGAAGCACAAAAATCGTTCGGTAGCCAGGAGGGAGGTCGTTCACTGCCCTCTGCAACTGCAGCCGGTCAATCGATCCAGCTAAGGCTACGTCATCGGCTCCAAAGTCCTTCTTCGGAGAGTCTTCCTCAGTACCCTGCGTAGTCTCTTCCAACGAAACCACGGGAAGGCTCTTCTTTCTCAGATGCATTAAAACCACGTTCACGGATAACCGATGCAGCCAAGTCGAGAACGCGGACTCCCCACGAAACGTTGCAATCTTGCGGTAGAGCTGCAAGAAAGCCTCCTGGGCTAAGTCCTCCGCCTCGGCTGTGTTCGCCGTCATCCGCAAGCAGAGCGAATACACCCGCCTCTTGTGTTTGTCATAGAGCACCTGGAACGCTTCTGCGTCCCCCAGCTTGGCCCGTTCAATGGCCTCCGCCTCGCTAAGTTCGGTGCTATGGTTCTGTCGTGGCTCGGTCAAGTCGTCTTTTCCGGCCGCACTCATTCGGATGCGGCATAAGTAGTTTGTGTTGTACCGTTTGCGCGCGTTGCCAAAACTTCAGTGGCCTGACGTTGTTCCAGAATATCAGAGTGTTTCTACCGAACTCTGGAGGTGCTACTGGGCGGCTCGTCGGCCCTCGTTTCGTAACCGGAAAGCCTTTACCTTAGCAGGGTTGGATGTACGCTCCCCAACAGGTTATGAACCCCGCCCGACGGGAAGAGTAGCGATCTGCGCAAAATGGAAGGTTTTTGCAGACGTCACGCTGCCTTATTCGCGGTTGTGATCGTTTCCAGACCGTGCCCGTGGGGTCCCAATTCCCGCTGCCGGAGCAGGAAGGCGAACATGACTCCCAGAATCCCAAGGATCGAGAAGATCCTCATGCCCAAGCGATATCCGGCTGGGTTCTCGGCCCCGGCACGGCTGTAGGTATTTGCCCAGCCGACGAGCAGATTGAATCCTCCAAAACCTATATTTTGCAGCATCGTCATCAGGCCGTAGGCCGTGCCCAGCTTTGGCTGATCAACGAGGTAGGCCACCGAAGGCCACATCACCGCTGGAATAAGGGAAAACGCGATCCCCATCATCGCCATAGGCAGGTATAGGTTGACCTGCGTGTACGCCATCATCAGGTATACGGGGATCAGCAGCAAGGATCCGACCATCATTAAGAGCGCGCGCTTGCCCACCCGATCAACCCAGAGCCCGAACAACGGTGTGGCGATCATGGCGAACAGCGTCAGCATGCTCGACAAGAACCCTCCAAATTCACGTGACGTGCCATGGGCTTCGATAAAGAACTTAACGGCAAATGTCTGGAACGGGAAAATGGCTGAGTAGAACACGACGCAAAGGGCCACAATAAGCCAGTAGCTCAAACCGAACTTGAACAAATCAGCAAAGACGACCTTGTCGGTGGAGACTTTTCCCAGGTCGTAATTCTTCTCCGCCCATTCCTCCATAGCCCAGTAGACCGCCGCTCCAACTACGCAGAAGGCGGAGAAGGCTAAGGCGATCAGGAACGGGGGTCGCCAGTTGGAGTAAGCCCACCGCGCCCAACTTGGGGAGTTGAGTGCGGCGAACGTGCCCAGGCGCGATGCCGTGAGGTTCAATCCAAAAGCAAAACTCAGCTCTTTGCCCCTGAACCAGCGTGCCAGCGCGGTGGTGACGGCAACGTTGAGCGATTCCGCTCCCATGCCGAAGATGAGACGTCCCGTTGCCATAACCGGGAGATGCCCGGTGGCGGCTGTGATGGCTGGACCGATGAAAGAAAGCACGGCGAAGATCATCAGCGCCTTCCGCAATCCCATGCGGTCAATGATGAAGCCACCAATCACCACCGTGAAAATGTTGGGAAAGCTGTACATGAACTGCAGAAATCCGATGTCCAAATCGGAGAATCGGAGTTGTTGCTTGAGGACATCAGCAAGCGGGCTAAGCGCGTCGTACGCGTAGTAACTGCCAAACATCGCCAGGCTGACAAAGATCAGAACCAACCACCGGTACAGCCGGCTCGGTTCAGGACGAATAGTTTCCGTCATCGCGCTCTTTTCTATGACCAGAATTAAACTACAGGATTGCGAAGCAGGAAGATTAGCAGATTCCGTCGTCCTGAGAGTCTGTGACTAAATTAGTTTCCGTTCCAGCCATTAAGATTTGTTCGCTATTGGTTCCTGGCGGTGGATCGCATGGATCGTCGGTCGCCCGGATTGCGGACGCCTTGCCGGGTTGCCAGG
>Ga0307479_10000511_pt1 | contig 34868 bp, 27 predicted proteins | sample atmos_gasesECM4C_FD_203743 | JGI IMG/M metagenome (GOLD analysis project Ga0307479, IMG submission 203743) | Hardwood forest soil microbial communities from Morgan-Monroe State Forest, Indiana, United States - atmos_gasesECM4C_515 | ecosystem: Environmental > Terrestrial > Soil > Temperate...
GCGGTTACGGCTTCCACGAGGATTATCCCGTTTGCCGCGCCTATCGCGATTCCCGCATCAATCGCATCTTCGAAGGCACCAACGAAATCAATCGCATGCTCATCATCCAGATGCTGATGAAGCGCGCTATGGGGGGGCAACTCGCGCTGATCCCCGCGGCGATGAAGCTCGCCGACGAAATCCTCGCCGGCCCCGTGTCCGAAGAAGCTCCCGAAGGTGTCCTCGCCGAAGAAGCCCGCGTCGTCGCCAGCGCCAAGAAAATGTTCCTTCAGGCCGCCGGCGGCGCCGTCCAGAAATTCCGCGAGAAGCTCGCCGACGAGCAGGAGTTGATCGGCGCGCTCTCCAACATCGTGATGGAAATCTACGCGATGGAATCCAGCCTGCTGCGCGCGCTGAAGGCGGCTGCCGAAAAAGGAGAATCCGCCACACAAACGATGATTGATGCCGCCCGCGTCTTCATCGCTGATGCCGCAGAACGCGTCGACCACGAAGCCAAGCGCGCCATCGCTGCGGTTCACGAAGGAGACATGGTCACCACGCAAATGGCTGTGCTCAAGCGTTTCAGCAAGCGCGCTCCCGTTGACACCATCGCCTTGCGCCGCCGGGTCGCTGCCGCCGTCCAATCGCAGGACCGCTACCCGTTCGAAGGCCGATAAGCGAAAAGTCAATCCGTCCAAACCAGACAGGCTTCACAAGACGCCCCTGACCCCCCAGGGGCGTTTAGTCTTGCGGTACGTCCAACACTGCTTTCCTTAGGCTTGTGGTAGAACTATGCAATAGACTTTAGTGGAACCTTCCATTCACCGAGTTCAGAAGGAGCATCTTGGGATGCCCCGCACGCCTCTCATCGTTGCGCTCATTGTCGTGGCGCTACATGTTTCTGAAGTGCTGACGCTTGGAACATCTACCCTCGGCACCTTCCTCGCCAACAGCCTGCAGATCTTCGCTTGCGGGTTGGCCGTGGCGATGGCCTTCGCGGCGTACCGGCGTGGACGCGGCCTCAGCCGCCCGTTCTGGCTCTTGGTCGCCAGTGGCATCGCCATGTGGGGCATCGCCAATTTTGGCTGGATGTACTACGAAGTTGTGCTCCACAACGAACCTCCTCCGGGGTCCGCCGTGCGGTTCCTCTTCGGCTTGCAAACTGTCCCCTTCGCCATGGCCCTCTTCCTGGACCAGGACAAGGATTCCTCTCTGCTCGACGTGGAGTCGATTCTCGACTTTATCCAGATTGCCATCGTTTTCTTTTTCATCTTCGCCGGTGTCTATTACCTCCCTGCCCATCATTTTAGCGACCACGATGCCTTGGCGCGCGAGATTCGCGTGGAAACCGGAGAAGACCTGTTCCTTGTGGTCCTCGCCGCCATTCAGGCGATGCGCGCCCGTGTTCCCCACATCCGCAAACTTTTCTCCGGCCTGTCTTTGTACATGCTTTTCTACATGCTGTGCGCCGCTTTCGCCGACTACGTGCAGAGCTGGAAGCAGTCCCCCACGGGAACTTTTCTCGACCTGGCTTGGACTCTTCCCTTGCTCGCCGCTGCGCTGTGGGCCGCGCGTTGGCAACCACCGGCCGTCGTGGATGGTGTTCCTCACCGCAAGCGAAAATCTTTCGCCGATCTGGTGCTTGCCAACGCCACCTTCGCCGTTGCGCCGCTGATCGTTCTCCTGCAGGTTGCCGCGTTCGATTCCGAGTGGCGCGCCGTGCGTTTTTCTCTGCTTGCCGCTTCCATTTTGTGCTACGCCGCGCGGCTCGGGATCAGCCAGTCCCGTGAGGCGAGAAGCGCCAGCGCGGTCGAAAGTCATGCTCTCGCCATGGAATCCGCCGTCGACGGCATGGCCATTTTGAATGCCGAGGGCGAGTTTGCTTTTATGAATTCCGCGCACGCGCGCATCTTTGGATACCCGCATCCTTCCGAGCTCATCGGCAAGACCTGGCGGATTCTCTACGATCCCGGGGTAGTCGCGATGTTTGAGTCGAGCGTTTTCCCGCAACTCTCCGACAAGGGCGTTTGGAGTGGGGAAGCGCGTGCCAAACGTCGCGATGGCTCCTTCTTCCCCCAGGAGCTTTCCCTCACTGTTCTCGAAAGCGGCGGTTACGTCTGCGTCTGCCGGGACATCAACGAACGCCGCGGCGCCGAAAAAGCGCGCGCCAAGGCGGAAGCGAAATATCGTGCCCTGATCGAGCATGTGGCCGCAATCAGTTACATCGCCGAGATCGGTGTGAGCGGTGAATGGCACTATGTCAGCCCGCAAGTGGGACCGATTATCGGCTACACCCCCGAAGAATGGCTCAATAGCTCTCGCGAATGGATCAAGCACGTGCATCCCGAAGATCACGCGCTGATCGAAGCCGCGGAAGCGGCCTCCAACAGGGGTGAGCCGTTCCAAGCCGAATATCGCCTGATTCGCAAGGACGGCCGCGTCATCTGGGTGAGCGACACCGCCGTGGTCGTGCGCGACTCGCAGGGCCATTCCCTGGTGGAAGGCATCATCGTGGATATCAGCGAGCGCAAGCAGCTCGAAGTGCAGCTGCAGCAATCGCGCCGTATGGAAGCCGTGGGAAGGCTCGCCGGCGGAATCGCTCACGACTTCAATAACCTGCTCACCATCATCAAGGGCTACACAGAAATGGCCCTGAACCGCGCGGGAATACGAGCGGAGGTGCGCTCAGACATCGAGCGCATCGAAGACGCCGCCGAGCGTGCCACGGGGCTCGTGCGGCAGTTGCTGGCCTTCAGCCGCCAGCAGGTGCTTCAGCCTAAGAACCTCGATTTGAACAGCATCGTACTCGGCCTAGACAAGCTCCTGCGCCGCTTGATGGGCGCGGACATCGAGATGAAAACTCTCGTCGGTGAGAATGTCGGAACCGTCAAAGCCGACCCCGGACAAGTCGAGCAAGTGATCATGAACCTGGTCGTGAACGCCCGCGACGCCATGCCCAATGGTGGCCGCCTCACCGTCGAAACCGCGAACGCCGAGTTGGACGCCACCTACGCTCGCGACCACGCCACCGTGCGGCCCGGCCGCTACGTCATGCTTGCCGTTACGGACACGGGCGTCGGCATGGACGCAGAAACCGTAGCTCACATCTTCGAACCGTTCTACACCACGAAGGGAGGCACCAGTGGCACCGGCCTCGGCCTCGCCACCGTCTACGGTATCGTCAAACAAAGCGGCGGCTACATCTGGGTTTATAGCGAGCCCGGCAAAGGATCATCATTCAAAGTCTATTTGCCGCGCGTGGATGCACCAGCAGAAGCGCCACAGGCGGCAAGGAAGCAAACGCGTGCCCGCAAAGGCACCGAAACCATCTTGCTCGTCGAGGACGAACCCGCCGTGCGTGAACTCACCCGTATGGTGCTCGCCGCGCAGGGTTACTCTGTGGTGGAGGCGCAAAGCGCCGAGGACGCGGAGCGGCTTAGTGAAAACCACGGAACCAACGGAACCCAGATTCATCTCTTGCTCACTGACGTGGTCATGCCGGGGTTGAGCGGGCGCGAACTCGCCAGGCGCATTACAGCGCGTCACCCGAAAATGAGGGTACTGTATATGTCGGGTTACACCCACAATGTCATCGCCGGCAGCGGAACGCTGGAGACGGGCATCGCTTTTCTGCAAAAACCCTTCACTCCCGCGGGGCTTGTCGATAAAGTCCGTGAAGTCCTCGACGGTGTCCATTCCAGCCAATAGACGGACCTTATTCCCCGATTTTCGCTTCGGCCACATTTCCCCGTAACCTTTTTGCCTCTCCGCGGTTTATCTTATCGAGTGCGCCTTTGGCGGAGCCCCCTGTTGACGCCTCTGAGAACCGAATCCGAGGATCGGCTTCTGATCGAAGCGGCGCAGCGCGACTCCAGCCGCTTCGCCGATTTGTACGAGCGCAACTTTGCGCGGGTCTATGCCTACATGGCGCGCCGCGTGGAAAACCACGAAGAGGCGCAGGATTTGACGGCCGAAGTGTTTCATCGAGCCCTCGCGAATCTCGGGCGATTCGAATGGCGCGGAGTTCCTTTCGCCGCCTGGCTGTTCAAGCTGGCTGCAAACGCGATCGCCGACCGCTGGAAAGGTGCGGCGCGCGAAACAGGGAATCCCTCGGCCCACACCATCGAAGAGATCAGCGACCCGGAAGTATTTGACCCCGAAGATATCGAGCGCCGAGCGCGGCTCTTCCAGCTCGTGAGGGGCCTGCCGGAGGGCCAGCGCCGCGTCATCGAGATGCGCTTCGCCGAGGAAAAGAGTATCCGCGAAATTGCGCAGGTGCTTCGGCGCACCGAAGGAGCGGTAAAACAGCTTCAGTTCCGGGCATTGGAGACGTTACGGCAGCGCATGGGTAAAGCAAATGGCTAAGCAAACCCAGAGCGAACAACTCGACGCACTTGTCAGCGCGCTTCTGGCGCGCCGCGATGCCGCCACGCCGAATGCTGGTGCGAAGCTCGTTCAGTTCGCGCGAATCGCCGCCGACTTGCGCGATCTTCCCCGCGAAGATTTCAAGGCCAGTCTCAAGGCAGAATTAGAAAGGAGCGCTACGATGGCAACGCCAGCAGTCAAACCTATTCCGGAGGGCTACCGAACCATCACGCCGTATCTCACGGTTCGCGAAGCGCCGGAACTTCTCGAATTCCTCGAGCAAACTTTCGGCGCCCAGTTGCTTTTCAAGGGCACGGGCTCCGCCGGCGGGATGCATGCCGAAGTTAAGATTGGCGATTCGAAAGTGATGATCGGCGGAGGTCGCGCTTATCCGGGACCGTGGTTCCTCGCCTCGATTCACCTGAAAGTGGACGACGTGGACGAGGTTTACGCGCGCGCCCTCCGAACCGGCGCCATTTCCCTCTATGCGCCGATGGATTCTGAGTATGGCGAACGCGGCGCCGGCATAAAGGACCTGAGCGGCAACCATTGGTACCTTGCCAAGCCGCAAGGTGAAACACATTTTCTGCCGGAGATGGGCAGCGTCACTCCTTATCTGAACCCGCGTGGCACGGGAAAACTGATTGATTTCCTCAAGGAAGCCTTCGGCGCGGAAGAAGTCGCCCGGCATGAAGAACCCAAGGGCACGGTCGTCCATGCCAAAGTGAGGATCGGAGACTCCATCCTGGAAATGGGCGAGGCTCATGGGGAGTATCAACCCATGCCCGCGATGTTTTACCTGTATGTGAACAACACGGACGCTACGTACGAGCGGGCCATCAAGGCAGGCGCCAAGTCCCTCTCCGCGCCGGCCGACCAACCCTACGGCGACCGCAACGCGGGCGTCGTAGATCCCTTCGACAACCAGTGGTACATTGCCACGCACATCAAAGATATGAAGATGTGATGCCCTGTCTAGAGCACGGAATGCGCGGAAGCCCTTCGAGTTAGCGAGCCATTGCTTGGATTACGGCTGGGGTGGATCGCCAGGCATCTTCTCTGTGACACCCTTCGGCTTGCCGATCGTTGCGAGCGTCTCCACGTTAAACTTCTTGTAGTCGGAGTATCGCGTCACTTCGTTAATCTTGATCCCCTTCACCAGAAGCACGCGCACCCCTACGTGCGCCTCTTCATACGTGGGAAGCCACACCTCGTTATTGATAAATGCTTGCTCGAAGACAAAGCTCGTGCCTTTCTGTAAGTTGGCTAGCAAACCTCCAGCGAATTTCATGTCGCCGACGAAATACGCCTCTAGCCGCGCCACATCGCGCGCCTTCTCGTCGATCCACACCACTCCGGCCAGCTTTTGCGCGACCTTCTCCACCAGTTTGTGCGCCTTGAACTCCGGGTTTGGCTCGAAGTCAAAAACCAGCACGTCCTGTCCGCGGAAGCGTTCCCGTCGTGGATTTACAAACTGGCAAGCCCGCAAGAAAACCTCAATCCCCGGCTCATCTCCATCCTTCTCTTCTTTTCCTTGCTCCTTGTCTTTTTCTTCCTTCGCTTCTCTCTTGGCTTGGCGCTTCTGGATGTCCCGGATCTCCTTTTGTACTCTCTCGTTTTCTTTCTTCTGCTCTTCTTCGCTCAATGGCTTGCCGTCCTTCTTCACCAGCGTCGAAACTTCATCGCCATTCAGGTAGAAGAACGTGTATTCTCTTTTCTCGACTTTCTTCACTTTTCCATTGCCTTCGTATTCCGTCTCTTCTTCCGCCCGGCTGCCCGCATAATTCTCCTTGATCTTATCGATGGCCTTCTGGTTGTCGTCGATCTCTTTGAACAGCGTCTTCAGGTCCGGCAACTGCACCTGCGATTTCTTCGGGAAATCAAACACCCGCTCGCCGATCACGCCATTGACCGCCACTCGCATCACGTCGATTGGATAGCTTTCTCCGCCGTGGCGCAGCTCGATTTTGTGCGGAATCTGCACGCCGCTCTCCAGCCGATAATCGTCGAACAGAATTTCTTCGTCCTCTCCTCCGATCGTTGCCGCTTCCTTCACGATCAAGTGCGTCTGCGAATCGAAAAAAATCTGCCGCTTCACGCCCTTCGCCGTGCTCACTTCGATTTGCAGCGCGTCCTTGCCGCGTACAGTTGCGTGACCCACGAAGGCTACAGCCAGCTTGTTCTTTTTCGGATTCACCAGCCGCGAATTGTAGTATTGGCCCGCGGCTTCTAGTTGAAACCCTTCAGGCCCCACCAGCGTTCCAATCTCGCCCGCCGCGTTCTGCCGCCAAGCCGATTTGCCGTTGTACGCTTCGATCAAATTCTTGTCGCCAACGACCAGCTCAGAGTAATAGCGATTCGGCATCTTCGCGTCGAAAGTATACGTCCCCGCCTTCCCGTCCGTGCCATTCGTGAAGGTTCCTTCAATGCTCAGTGTCTGGATCTTGGAAAGGGCCTTTGAGCCACCCGCCGCTTTCATATACTGATCAACGATTTTCCCGGCATCCTGCCCATGGGTAGAACCGGCGGAACCAAGACAGATGAGTGCGAGCAGTGAGGAGAGCTGTTTTCGCATGGGGCTCATTCTTAGGAACGCAAGTCCAGCGAAAAAGTTTCCTTCAAAATACCGCCGGAACCTAAATAGGCGCGAGATTGGGGACTCTTTTGCCGAGGCCTCAGGGCTTCTTTTTGAAAAGGCCGCTCAGGGCGTCCATCGGATTGTTGGGGTTCGGGTTCGGTTGCTGCGATTTTCCAGCAGTACTGCCCGAGCAGCCGAGCTGCGTCTCAAGCATGCTCGCGGCAATGCCGCCGACATCCGGCACGAATTTCGGGTCCGCGGTCGTGCCGTGGACCTGAAAAGGAATTGTTGCACCTTTGCAGCCGCCTTTGCCTCCCCCGATCGCGCCCAAGATTCCCCCGATACCCGATACCGGTGCGCCGCCCGAAGAGGAGTAGGTGGACGAATTTGCCAGGATTGCGGCCATTTTGAAATCGAGATTGTTTTTTGAATCAATGGTGCCGGCGCCGGTGAGATTGCCGAGCGCGGGAATCACCGCCAGGAAATTGTCGGCCTGGAGGCCGTCAGGGGCCATGCGCAAATTCGACGTGAGTTTTTGGATGTCGAGATCCTGGCCGGTCTGAATGCCGGTCAGCATGTTGATGGTGGACATTTTCGAGCCTAGATCAAAGTTGGCGATTTTCGCATTGAAAAGCCCTACCGTGCCGTTAGTGACGAGTTTGTTGGTCGGCCCAGTGACCTTGAGATTGGTGTTAAGAGTGCCGGCGGCGAGCGAAGCGCCTTTCGGAAGATGGATCCCGAGCGCGGGAAGAAAAGCCTCGAGATCGCGCGCCGGCAGGTTCTCGCCTTCGATCTTGAGGTTCAGGATGGTCTCATCGGCGGGCGTTTGATACGTGCCGGAAAGGTGCGCGACAGCGTTGCCAATTTTCAAGGTGGAGGGGTTGAGGACCCCCTCGTTCTTGCGGAGATTGTATTTCGTATTGAAATTGACGTTGGCCGGAACGGTTGCGGGCGAGCCGCCAGCGACGAGAAGCGCCTTGGAAAGCTTAGCGTCGCCTTTTGTTTCGGCCTCGCCATTGTGCGAGGCCACCGTGGCTGCGAGATCGAGAAGGCCGCCGAGCCCCAAGGAGGGATCGAGGAAACCCGTGGAAGCGAGATTCAAGGAGCTGACACTGAGCTTGGCATCGAGCGGCGTGAGCGCCGCATCGGCTTCATCGAGGGGACCCACGTTGCCGTCAAGCTTCAGGCTTCCGCCGTCGGGGAGCTGCGCGGTGACGGTGACAGGAAATTTGGAAGTCGCGGAGAAATTAGAAGCGGTGATGGAGACATGATCGTAAGTGCTGCGCTTCTTCGAACTGGTCGAACCGACGGTGAGGCGGCCGTCCTTGAGTTCCAGTTTCTTGATGGTGAGTTCGGAGCCGGTGCTAGTGGACCCGACGGGTTTCGACTTTGTTTTGGCCTTAACGGCAGAGCCGCTCAGCGAGGAGTAGTTCCATTGGCCTGATGTATTGCGGAGAAGGGTGACATCCGGATTCACGATGGTGATGCCGGTGACATTGAGGGACCTGGAAAGAATCAGCGGCATGAGGTCGACGCCGACGTTGAGGGATTTGGCCGTGAGGAAAGGCGAGGAACTGAATTTGGGGTCGTCGCCGATGGAGAGATTTTCGGCCGCGAGGGAGCCGCTGATCAGCGAGAGGCTGAGGTTGCCGAGTTGCACTTTGCGGCCAAGCGCCTCGGATGCTTCTTCCTCGATGGCGGGACGAAATTGATTGACAGGAATGAAGAACGGGGCGACGAGGAGGAGCACAACTAGAACGCCAACGACAATGAGGAGAGTACGAAGCATGCGGCTCATGTTGACCTCCGGCTCGGCAGGGTTGGGCGGCAGCTTTGACGCGGCAGCAGAGATGATAGCACGGGCCGCGGCGGGCTGTGCCACAGGTGCAAATCGGGGATGGTGTGGAGTGGTCATTTGCGTTGGACGCGTTGGATGGCCGGCGAACAATCCTCGTTCCCAGAGCGGTCGGGGCGGGGCATGTCGAAGATGACCTGTTCGGAGCAGTCCTCGCCCGTTTCGGGGTGCATCGACGGGAGGGTGTTAACGAGGTGGATACTCCCCCTCCCCCTTTTTTTCATAAGTGTTCATTCTAAAGGGAGTTAAAGGGCGATTATGTACTTGACACAGACGCATTTTCCTGATACGCTTCTGGCATTGGAGCATAGCCATGAAGCTCATAGGCTTCCGCTGTTTGCTCCAATAGTGATTTCGTTTCTTCTGGGTTCGGTGGAATGCCGGGCGCAGTCTACAGCCGCTGAAACTTTAAGCCGACCAATCTTGCCCGCCAACACGCCGGTGATACTCCGCCTGAAGAAGAACCTGTACAAGAGAGACGCGAAGCCCGGGCAACCAGTGGAATTTGAGGTTGGGTATGACGTTGTCGTGAACGGCGAGTTCCTTATTCAGAGCGGGGCCGCCGTCACCGGGAGCCTTCGGCAGGTTGATAAGACGGGCAAAGGTCCAGCCAAGGTGCTTATTGATCTGGGACCTACGCAAACGATCTCGGGAGAAGCGGTTCGCCTTGCACCGACGGGAACGGCGACGGCGAGCGAGGACTCCGAGGGTTTCATGGCCGCCGACTTTCCGCCGATTATACCCGTATTTGTGGTAATGAGCCTCCTCGAGAAGAAGGTCCTCCTTGACACACGCGCGGGGTGTTATTGGCCGTCTTTGGGTCTGGGGGGTGGGTGTGGGGTGTGGGTGGTGGCTCATGTGGCAGAAAATGTTGCACTTGACCCCGCAAGGCTGAAGGCAGCGCAGGCACAATACACCGCAGAACAAAGGGCGCTGGAAATAGAACTTTGCCGATTATCGCAGCCACTAAATCCCGAATCATCATGGGATGTGAAGGGCGCCCTTTTTTTCGTCTCTTTGGGGACCGACTCCAAGGCCCGACTTTTGCAGCAGGCCGGTGATTTGGACGCAGCCATCGAGGTGTACCAGCGAGCTCTTGCGTTTGAGCCAGATTGCCCCGGTTTGCGCGAGAAGATGGCTTCTTCCCTCGGGTATGTACATTTTGGCCTCGCGGAACTCCTCCGAGAAAAGCGTGATTTCCTTCATGCGATTCCTGAATATCGAACCGCCGTGCAACTCGACCCGAACGCCGAACACTACGAAATAGGACTGGTCAATGCTCTTGAGGATTCCGGTGACCTGGATACTGCAGTTTCCGAAGTCAAAGAGGCACTTCGGAGCTGGCCCAACAACAACGTCTATTTCCACTATTTATTGGGGCGTCTGCTGGTCAAGAAAAACGATCCGGATGGTGCGATCACCGAATTGCAATGGGCTTTGAAGCAGTGGAAAAATCACTCCTGGCAAACGAATTGCGAACTGGGGCGTGCCTACGAACGGAAAGGCGATCTCAAAGCGGCGCTGGGCCAATATCGCACTGCCTATCGAGTTCACATGGATGATAAAGAATGCCGCGCCGCCTACGAACGATTGCATTCGCAACTTAAGAAGTGAGCCTTCAACACCAGGACAAACTGGATCCACCGATAGAAGAAGGTATGGTGGGTGATCCGTTCGTGATTCAGCGCGCGGATTAGTAGGAAGTCTTCGATTCGATGGATTTTCCGTCCATTTTTTGGAATTCGATGCGATAGAAATGTTGCGGGAAAACGTCCGTGTCGGTGATTTGATGGGGGGCCTGAGGCCCCATCGTCATGCACTGCGGTGCGTACCAATCCGCGTTTTCAAACTCCCGGCCGTGGGACTGCGTATCGCTGTTCATAAGGTGATTGGCGCCTTTGGGTTGAACGGCGTCGTAGGCAAAAACGGAGGGCCAGATGTGGCCGTGCATATTTTCCGTCTCGCCCGGCTGGACGCGCACCTCCAGAAGCCGGACGTGGTCATCTTCGAAAAGGACTCTGTGGTTCTTGGGCGCCGCATGGACCGCTTCCAGGGAATCAGGCCAATGCCAAAGCACGCGTGTCTGGCTTTGCGCCCAGGCACCGGCTACAAAAGCGAACGCGATTCCGACAAGGAATCCGGCGATGGACGAAAACTTGCGCTTGTTCATGATTTGCCTCCGGGCGTTGCCGTGCGCTGACATTTCGACCTAGGAGTTGCGGGCCGGCGGCATTGTACATTGCTCGGAAGAAATGTGGGCTCGCAAGAAATGTGGCCGAGGATGATCCAAGCCGGAGTTCAGATGACTCGAGTGGTTACTTCGCTATTTTCTTTTCCAGCGCGCTTGTTGGTGTATAGCGCGGCGTCCGCGCGTTTCAGCATCGCGTCCGGCGGTTCTCCCGGGAGGTAGTCAGTCCACCCCGCGGAAAACAGGAGGTCAATCGTCTGGCCGTCAAAGTCGGTTTTCTTCCCTTTTAGGCGGTTCAGGACAAGATGCACCTCGGCGGGCTTGCATTCCGGCAGCACAGCGAGAAACTCATCTCCTCCCATACGAACCGCTACGTCGGAGCCGCGAATCGCTTTCTGCAAGAGCTCGGCGAACTGTTTGATCATCTGATCGCCGGCCGGATGGCCAAACGTATCGTTGATGTTTTTCAGCCCGTTGAGGTCCAGGAGAAGAACGGTCAAAGGGCGGCCATAACGATGCGAACGCGAAATTTCTTCAGCAAGGCGCTGTTCACCGGACCTGCGGTTATAGAGGCCAGTGAGCGGGTCAAGGACCGCCATCTTGTAAACTTCGTCGGTGCGCACTTCCATCCTGCCGAGAGCGTCCACCTGATTGCTCAAGTTGGCCTGAATGCGGTGGATTTGCAATTGCTGATAGATCGTGTAGATGTTGAAGATCAGAACGAGCCCGATGAGCCCGCGCATGGCGATGTCGAGGTCATTGGAAACGGAATGTTCCGCCTGGGTCAGGAGTCCGGGGAATGCGAACGAGGCGATGCCCAGGGTCAATAAGAGAGTCACCAAGACAGCGGAGGACCATAGCCACCACTGGCGCCGCGCAATGTGGCGCATGTGGGACTTGATTACTTCCGCCCGCGCAGGAGCGGGTGTTTGCAAAGGCTCAGTTTCCAATGGATGCACACCCAGCTTCGAAGAATGACCCTCTCTGTATTAAGGCACTAATTCCGTCAAACGGGCAATAAAAAGACATCGGCTTGTATCCAGATGCTTAAGGTTGAATGGGACCTTGTGGCGTCATTGATATGTTGATCTTTCGGAAATAGGGCCTTTGACGATTAGAAAGTAGAAAGCAAACGGCCGATTCCTTCGGCGAAGTGGGGTTCTGGAGTGATAAGACTCACGATGAGATAGCCGTCGGCGGGGAAGTCGTAAAAGTGGCCGGGATGGACGTAGACATTTTTTGTGGCGAGCAGGCGGATGGCGAGATCTTCATCGGAACGCGTTGCGGGGACGCGCAATACGGCATACCAACCCCCTTCGAGGCGCACACGAGAACAAGATTTTTGCGCGGCCAACTGGAGATCGAGCTGGGCAAGATTCTTGCGCAAGCGGGCCATCAATTGCTGCTGGAAGGAACGACGGTGCTCCAGGAAAACGTGGAGCGCTAACTGGACTGGCGCGTTCATGGAAAGATAGGTGTCGGCAATGACTTCAAGGCGCGCGAGGGCTTGCGATTTCTGCGCCTCCGGGCCGGTGGTGATCAACCAGGCGGCTTTCATCTGGGGGAGGCCGGAGATTTTCGAGAGGCCGCTCGTCGTAAACGTGAGTGCGCCGTGATTTGCGGCGAAGCTCGCGGGCTGTTTTTCGGTGAGGGCAAAATCCAGGAAAACTTCGTCAGCGATCAAAGCCATCCCGCGCGCGGAACAGACTTCATTGAGGTGTGCAGCCTCTTCGGGCCTGGTAAAATGGCCGGTGGGATTATTGGGATGAACCACGATGATACCGCGGGTGCGAGGAGTGATGGTTCGCTCGAGCGGAGGAAAATCGATTTGCCAGCCGTTGTCGTAGATGAGGGGGTAGCGGACGAGCCTTACGTCTTGGATATCGGCGAGGAACCCGAAGAGCGGGTAGCTGGGGGCGGGGACGAGGAGCTCATCGCCGGGATTACAAAGAATGCGAAAAATATAGGAGTAGGCTTCACTGGTGCTCGTGGTGAGAATGATGTCGTCGAGCGAAACAACGGTGTTGCGGGAGGCGTAGTAGGCGGCGACGGCGCGGCGGGAGTGTTCGAGGCCTCTTGGATTGGGTTCGTAGGAGAGAGCGGCAGGATGATTGAGGGCACGAAGAATCGCATCACCGTCATAGGCGAAGCCGCATGCGGTGGGATTCGAGAGGGTCAGATCGAATAGCGGTTTTCCTGACGAACGGTGATGCGTGAGAGCTTCGCTTAGGCGGTTGGGATCGAGGTTCCAGTTGGTGCGGTCAGCAAACATTTTTGAGCGCGCCTGCTTTCGCTACAGATTGAGAATCTACAACGGAAATGCTGGATAATTGGAGCATGGAATCGGGCTGGCGCAAAAGTGCACCGATGGCTGCGAAGCAACCCCAGTGCCGTCCGGGTGTTCTTATGCATCTGATGGTTTACCGCAAGGCAATGGGAGAAAGAGGCAATGCAAGAAATTCAGTGTGAGCGAATCATGGAGCGCAGGACGAGGATCGCAAGTATAGGCGTGCTGGTTTTCGCTGCTGCGATCCTCGCGCTGCCGCTCGCGGCGCAGCAGCAGGGACCGTTGCCGCCTCCACCTCCCGGCACGGTTGCCCCTCCAGTCGCCGCGCCACGAAAAGACGTTGCGCCACCGGTGGCGCAACGAGATAGCAGCTCGTCGGAAATCTCGACAGCAGCGCCTTCGGTTCCGGTGGAGCAGATCATCAGGCAATTCGCGGCACGAGAGGAGGAGTTCAGGAAGGAACGCGACAACTACACGTACACACAAACGTTTTCCGTCCAGACGATCGATTCCGATGGGCTTCCGAGCGGCGAGCAACGGATGACGAGTGAGATCCTCTTTACACCCGGCGGCAAGCGCTATGAGAAGGTCACCTATGCGCCACAATCCACGCTGGAGCAGGGAGGCATCACTCTATCGCAACAGGATCTGGACGACCTCGAGCACGTGCAACCGTTTGTGCTGACGACGCAAGAGCTGCCGAAGTACAACGTTACGTACGTGGGCCGGCAACAAGTGGATGAGCTTAGCACGTATGTTTTCGATGTGGCGCCGAAGACGATCGAGAAGAATCAGCGGTATTTTCAAGGGCGCATCTGGGTAGAGGACAAGGACTTGGAGATCGTCAAGACGGATGGGAAAGCGGTGCCAGACATTATTAAGAAAAATAGCGAGAACATCTTTCCCCGTTTTGAAACTTTCCGGGAAAACATCGAGGGCCATTACTGGTTCCCTACATATACGCGTTCCGACGACGTGCTGCATTTCAGAAGCGGACCGATACACATGCGGATGACGGTGAGGTACGCGAACTACAAGCGGTTCGGCGTGACGATTAAGCTGGGAACGGCGACAGAGGTCAAGCCGGACAAGCCCTAGGTGGAACGGAGGAAGGGCTGGCGCTCGCCGTGTGTGAGCGAGCGCCAAAGCCATTCGAGCGGCCCATAGCGAAACTTTGCCAGCCACGCCGGCGACACCAACAACTGTAGAATCCAGATCATCACTGCGATTTCAAACTGCCCCGTTCGGCCGACCGCGAGGACGATGTGCTAAGATGCGCGGCGTGCCGATATGGTAAGGATCGTTGCGGCCGGTGAGGCCATTCGCAGGCATGAAATCGTTGCCGGGAAGGAAGTCGGAGAGTTTATGTTTGAGAAGAAAAACTACCTGGTAAGGCTGTATTCGATTTCGCGGAGGTGCGCGTTCGTTTTGGTGGTAGTTGGCATCGCCCTTGCGCTGCTGCTCGCGGCGACTGCGGGCACCGGAGCGGATGACAAGAATCCGTTCGCAGGGGATGCCAAGGCGGCGAAGCTGGGGGAATACCAGTTTCGGATTAATTGCGCGTTTTGCCATGGGTTAAGCGCACGGGGCGGAGGACGAGGTCCCGATTTAACGAAGGCACAAAAGCGACACGGAAATTCCGACGCGGACCTGTTTCGGACGATCAGCCAAGGGGTGCCGGGCACGGCCATGCCTGCGGGGGTTAATGGCGGGATTGGCGTGGGAATGACGGACGAGGAGGTCTGGCAGGTTATTACCTATCTGCGAAGCATCCAGGTGAAGGCGCCGGCGGTACCGATCGGTGACCCCGGACACGGGAAAGAACTGTTCTACGGCAGCGCACGATGCGGAACCTGCCACATGGTGGAAGGAAAAGGCGGGCGTTTAGGGCCGGATCTGACGGACGCCGGTTCGATGCGGTCAGTGGAATCTCTCGTAGATTCCGTGCGGAATCCAAGCCGGCGGTTCGCGCAAAGAATGAAGGAAGCAGCGAAAGAATTTCCGCAGGAGTATGAAACGGTGACGGTGACGACGCTGGAGGGGAAGAAGATTACCGGCGTGACGCTGAACGAAGACAACTTCAGCGTGCAGATGATGGACGCAGATGAAAAGATCTACCTCTTCGAGAAAGACAAGCTGAAATCGTTCGAGAAAAGCCGCGAGTCGCTGATGCCGCCGTACGATGCAAAGATACTGAGCGACAAAGATCTGAACGACCTTGTGGCGTACCTATTGAGCGTGAGCGCAAAGTGAGGATAAGAGCATGAAAAGACTTACTCGCGTGTGTGTACTCTTGTTGGCCGCGGGCGCATATGCAGGAAATGCGAATGGACAGGTGACATTCCAACGGCTGCTGGATTCTTCGAAGGAACCGCAAAACTGGCTGACGTATTCGGGTGATTATGCAGGGCGCCGCTTCAGCGCGCTGGACCAGATCAATAAGGGAAACGCGCATGCGCTGACGCCAAAATGGGTCTATCAGACGATGGCTACGGACAGGTTTGAGACAACGCCGCTCGTAGTGGACGGAATTCTCTACGGGACCGGGCCGGATAATCGTGCGTTTGCGCTGGATGCGCGGACGGGCCGGCCAATCTGGCAGTACCAGCGGCAACTGCCCTTGGATATTCGGCCGTGCTGCGGGCGAGTAAATCGCGGGGTCGCGACTCTGGGCGACAAAGTTTTTATGGGGACGCTGGATGCACATGTGATTGCGCTGGATGCGAAGACAGGAAATGTGGTTTGGGATGTAGCGGCGGTGGACTACAGAAAAGGTTACAGCTTCACGCCGGCGCCGCTGGTGGTGAAAAATCTGGTGATTATCGGAGTTTCCGGCGGAGAGTATGGCATTCGGGGTTTTGTGGATGCCTACGACGCCAATACGGGCGAGCGGAAGTGGCGCTTCCATACTGTGCCTGGCCCGGGCGAGCCAGGGCACGAGAGCTGGGAAGGAGATTCCTGGAAGATCGGAGGGGCGCCAGCGTGGATTACTGGAGCCTACGACCCGGTGTACAACCAACTTTTTTGGACGACGGGGAATCCGTCGCCATCGAACCGCGGAGAAGGGCGCGCGGGAGACAATCTTTACAGCAACACTCTGCTGGCGCTGGACGCGGACACGGGGAAGCTGAAATGGCATTTTCAATTTACGAAGCACGACGAGCATGATTGGGATGCGACGCAAGTGCCGGTGATGATCGATCTGGCCGAGAAGCACCTGATTGCGCAAGCGAACCGTAACGGATTTTTTTATGTACTGGACCGCGCGACAGGGAAGGCGATCTCGGCGAATCCCTACGGCAGAGTGACGTGGAGCAAGGGCGTGGACGCAGAGGGCCACCCCGTTGCGGAGAGGACCAGCACGCCGACGCTAGAAGGCACGCGCGTTTGCCCGGGAGCGTCCGGGACGACGAACTGGATGTCGCCGACGTACGACCCGCAGACGAAACTCTTTTACGTGACGGCACGGGAGCAGTGCGACATTTTCAGCACGGCGCCGCAACCGTATGAAGAAGGCCACGCGTACTACGGCAGCGCGTATTTTCCGAACGATGAGACGGAGCCTTATTGGGGAGCATTGCGCGCGATCGATCCCGCAGATGGAAAAATAAAGTGGGAATTCAAGCATCCCTCGCCGACGTGGTCGGGCGTACTTTCGACGGCAGGCGGGCTGGTGTTCAGCGGGGACGCAGAGGGGAATTTCATCGCGTTCGATGCAGCCTCGGGCAAGGCGCTATGGCATTTTCAGATGGGCGCGTCAGTATATGCAGGGCCGATGGCGTTTGCAGTGGACGGGAAAGAATACGTCGCGATCGCTGCGGGAAGCGCGCTGTTTACGTTTGGGCTGCCGTAGAATACAGATTTTTGAAATCCAACTCAGCCGAGCGTGCCTGAGGACGAGCCGCGTTTTTTCCGCGAGGACCCCGGAACGTTAGCGGAAGAGGACTTCCGCGCTGAAGGATGATCATGGGAAAAGAGAGGAAAAGAGGGAGTTCGGGGAAGAATGAGCGCGGCGAGAGCGTTCGAACGCTGATTTCGGGCAGCCAAATTCAGAAAAAGATCCGGGAGATGGCGCTAAAGATTCGGCGCGATTTCCCGGAAGAGCCGCTGCACCTCGTCGGCGTCCTGAAGGGAGCAGTATTTTTCCTGTCGGACCTGGCCAGGCAGATACCCGGCGAGGTGTCGTTTGATTTCATCGCGGTTTCCAGCTACGGGAAAGAGACGCAATCGTCAGGGCAAGTGAAATTGACGAGGGACCTCGATGCGAACATTGAAGGCAAGACGGTGATTGTCGTCGAAGATATTTTGGATACGGGACTGACGCTTGAGTATCTGCTGCGCGTATTCGAACAGCGTAAGCCGAAGCAATTGCGGGTGGCGGTGCTCCTGGATAAACACGAGCGGCGCATCGCATCAGTGCGCGCCGATTACGTGGGCTTCACGATTCCCAATGAATTCGTGGTGGGTTACGGGCTGGACTACAGTGAGCGCTACAGGAATCTGCCGCACGTCGGCGTACTCTCGTTAGGGGCAGGGAAGAAAGAGGAAAGCGCTCAGGAATAAGAGCGATTCCGAACGATGCCCAGGCAAGGCTCACCGCCTGATCTGCGGACTCGCGCGAATTGATCAAGATAGGGCACGCGATGGTGGGCATGTGGCCCCTGCTATAATGATCTGGACGGATGAATCCCACGGAAACAAATACGCACGCAACCGCAACAAGCCCCGGCCTGGAAGTGTCCGCCGAGGTTCTTGCCACGCTCGCGGAGATCGGCGAGGAAGTAAACGCTTCTCTGGACCTGGATGAGGTGCTGGCGAAGACGGCGGCGCTCATCAAGCGACATATCGACTACGAGATTTTTGGCGTGCTGATGCTGGAAGGGGACGGCAGCTACCTCAAGCATCGTTTTGCCATTGGCTATCCGCGCGATCTTGCGGAGAACCTGCGCATCCCGGTGGGGCAGGGAATTACGGGGACGGCGGCGGCGACGGGACACTCCGTGCGCGTGAGCGACACGTCAAAAGATTCGCGTTACATCAACGCGATCGACAGCGTGCGCTCGGAGCTGGCGGTGCCGCTGATGATGCAGGGGAAATGCGTGGGCGTGCTGGATATCCAGAGCCGGCACATCAATTACTTCACGCGGGACCAGCAAAACATTTTGACGCTGCTGGCGAGCCGGCTAGCGGTGGCCATCGAAAATGCGCGGCTATTTCAGCGCGTGCGCGCCCAGGCCGACACGCTGCTGTTGCTGAACGAAGTGAGCCGCGAGACCAGCTCGATCCTTGACGTGGAAGAACTGTTGCGGCGCGCGGCGGAGCAGGCCAAGCGGGTGATCGATTATCAGATTCTCAGCATCATGCTTTATGACGAGGATCAAAAAGTGTTTCGGCACCGGCTGGACGTCAAGCACGGACATCGCGTGCAAGGGAAACTGCGCGCGGCGGTGAGCGAAGGGATCGTGGGCGCCGCGGCCACGCTGCGGGAGCCGGTGCTGGTGCCTGACGTCACAAAAGACCCGCGCTACCTGATGGTGAATCCGGAAACGCGGTCGGAACTATCGATTCCGATGATTCACAAGGGCAAAGTCATCGGTGTGCTGGACCTGGAGAGCCCGCAACTGAATTATTTTACGGAGGATCACGTTCAGACGCTTTCGATCCTGGCGGCGAACCTGGCGGTGTCCGTGGAAAACGCGCGTCTGTACGAACAGGTTGCGCGGGATGAGGCGAGGCTGGAGCGGGATTTGCAAGCAGCAAAGCGGATTCAGGGCGCGCTGCTGCGCCCCGTGCCAAGCGAAGATTACGGGCTGGATATGGCGGCGCGGTACCTCTCCGCGCGCGAAGTGTGCGGAGACTTGTACGAATTTTTGCGTTACGGGCCGCAGCAACTGGGAGTTGCGCTGGGTGACGTGAGCGGAAAAGGAACGGCGGCAGCGCTGTATGGTGCGGTGGCGATCGGGATCATGCGCAGCCTGGCGCCGCAAAAGCTGCAGCCCGCAGAAATGCTGCGGCAGATGAATCAGATCGTGGGCGAGCGGCGCATCGAAGGGCGTTTCATGACGGCATGCTTCGCAACGTGGCAGAAAGGGCGGCAAAAACTGCGCGTGGCGAATGCGGGGCAGTCGCAGCCGCTGCTCTATAAAGATGGCCGCTGCGACAAAATACAACTGGCAGGTTTTCCGCTGGGCATTTTTGAAGAGGTGAGCTACGACGAGTGGGGCGTGACGCTCGTATCGGGCGACATTGTGGTGTTCCATTCGGATGGGTTGGCGGAGACGGCGAACAAGGAAGGGCAATTTTTCGGGACGCAGCGTCTGCAAAAGCTCATCGAGCAACACCACCAGACGAGCGCGACGGAGCTCGCCGATTTGCTTTTGCGGGAAGTGGATTGGTTTGCGGAGAGCGCGCCGCTCGCCGACGACCGCACGCTCGTGGTGCTGAAGGTGCGATGAGCGATTCGGCTGGGCGCTCCCGCAAGAGGCCCTCTTTCCTAGATCCTGCCACGAACACACCGCATTTTTCCTGGAAGACAGTCCGAGGAAAGGCAAAGTACGACGAAGAAGTTTTCTGCGAGGGGGTTCCGCTGACCAGAGTCGCGGATGAAGCAGGCACGCCGATCTATGTGTACAGCCGAGCAGCCATTGAGGGCGCTTACCGGGAAATAGACCGCGGGCTGGGCGCGCTACCGCACACGATTTGCTTCGCGGTGAAATCGAACGGGAATCTGTCCATCCTGAAGCAACTTGCGAAGATGGGCAGCGGATTCGACGTCGTGTCGGGAGGCGAGCTACAGCAACTGCAGCACATCGGCGTGCGTGGCGAACGCATCGTGTTTTCGGGCGTCGGGAAAACGCGCGAAGAACTGCGAGAAGCGCTGCGATACGCGCCGAGGCGACGCGGCGGACCAAGCGGGATTCTGCTGATCCATATCGAGTCGGAAGCGGAATTAGAAATCTTGCTCGAGGAGTCGGCGCGGCATGTAGGAAAGAGCGTCACGCTACCGGCCGTTTCCATTCGTGTAAATCCCGATGTGTCGGCGGGTGGCCATCCTCATATCTCCACGGGACAACATGAGCATAAGTTCGGGCTGGACTGGAGCGTCGCGCGGCAGATTTACCGCAAGCACGCGGGCTCGAAATGGATGCGCTGGCAGGGAATCAGTGCGCACATCGGATCGCAGATCGTGACGCTGGAGCCGTTCCGAAGAGCGCTTGAGAAACTTGGGGGTTACGTTCGGGAATTGCGGCGCGATGGGATTGCGTTGCGCTATTTGGATTTTGGCGGCGGGCTTGGCGTTCGCTATGCGGATCAGCATCCGCCTTCGCGCACGGCCTACGCGCGAATGGCGGCGCGGATGGTGCGGCCTCTCGGAGTGCATCTCTTGCTGGAGCCGGGACGGTCAATTATCGGTTCCGCCGGCGTGTTGCTGACCCGCGTGCTCTACACCAAGGAAAATCGCGGCAAGACGTTTGTCATTGTGGACGCGGGAATGAACGACTTGACGCGGCCGGCATTGTACGGCGCGGTGCATCCGGTGACGCGTGTAGCGCGCGGACGTAACGAAACAAAAGCGCCCAAGCGGCGCGTGGATATCGTGGGTCCAGTTTGCGAGACGGGCGATTGTTTTTTGCGGGACTGGCCGCTCGGAGACGTTCAAGCGGGTGAAGTGCTGGCCATCTGGACCTCGGGCGCATACGGGATGTCGCTGGCGTCGAACTACAACGGACGCCGCCGACCCGCGGAAGTGTTGGTCGAGGACCGCAGCTATCGTGTGATTCGCAGACGCGAAACGCTGAAAGATCTGTTGCGGTGCAATTCTCTCGCTTGAGGAAGCGCGACGCATTCCTGTCGTTTACGCTTCACCCCATTTGAGCTTGCTGCGCAAAATATCGAAGTAGGATTTGCGAGGCGGCTGAATGAGTTTGAGCCGCTCCGGGGCGCGCACGATGCGAACGCAATCGCCGGACTCCATGGGGATGCCCTTCTGGCCGTCGAGTGTGAGGAAGACAGATTCCGCGTCACCCGAGAGGCTCACTTCGACACCGGACGAGTCGCGCACGACCAGCGGCCGGTCTGTGAGCGTGTGCGGGCAGATGGGCGTGATGATGAGCGATTCGACGCTGGGATGGACGATGGGCCCGCCAGCGGAGAGTGAGTAGGCCGTTGAGCCGGTGGGCGTCGAAACGATTAGGCCGTCGGCGCGATAACGGCAGACGAAGGCGCCGTCGATCTTCAATTCCAGATCGATCATACGGGCAAGCGCACCTTTGTTGATGACCGCCTCATTGAGGACGCGCTGCCCGTCAATAACTTGACCGCCGCGATGGAGCTCCACGCGAAGCAGGACGCGCTCGCTCACAGAAGAGCGTCCAGCGAGGGTTTCCTCCAGTGCGGGAAACATTTCTTCGAGAGTGAAGCTGGTCAGAAAACCCAGGCTTCCCATGTTGATGGGAAGGAGCGGGATGCCGTGCGGGGCAGCCACGCGAGCGGCGGCCAGAAGGGTGCCGTCGCCTCCCAGAACGAGCAAGAGGTCCGATTCACCGGCGAGTTCCTGGCGCGTGCGGGCGGCTGCGGGTTGATCCACGGAGCTGCCCGTCTCCTTGTCGAAGAGTGCGCGGATGCCATGCGCTTCGAGCCACTCAAGAAGCGGGGGTATGACGGCCGAAAGCTGCTCGCGCCGGGGACGCGAGACGATGCCGACCGTTTTCAAAGCGCCTTGGCGTGGCATGTGCGCCTGCGATTCTACTCTATGGTCTTTTTGCGCGCGTGGAGAAAATATTCCTGATTGCCTTCTGCGCCGGGCAAGCGACTAGGGCGCACGCCGAGGCATTCGAGTCCCGCAGCATCGGCGGCGCAGCGGACCTTCTCGATGGCCTTGTCATGCAGCGCCGCATCGAGGACGATTCCCCCAGGGCCGACGTCTTCTCTGGGCAATTCGAACTGCGGCTTGACTAGGATGAGGAAATCGGCGCCCAGCTTGGCCACGGAGAAAGCAGGCGCCAAGATTTTCGTGACAGAAATGAAGGAGACATCCGCCGCGACTAAGTCGATCAGCTCCCGGATGTCTGTGTGGCGTAGCTCGCGGGCGTTGCGCTCGATGCGGATGACGCGTGGATCCTGCTGGAGCTTCCAGGCAAGCTGCCTGAGATTTACGTCCACGGCATAGACGCGCGATGCGCCGCGCTGCAAGAGGCAGTCGGTGAAGCCACCGGTGGAGGAACCCAAATCGAGGCAAACACGACCTGAGGGATCGAGAGAGAAATCCTCGAGCGCGCCAGCAAGCTTGAATCCACCGCGGCTCGAGAATTTTTGCGAACGGCTCGTGACATCAATGCGCGCGTCCGCCGCAACTGCTACTCCGGCCTTGTCTGCGAGCGCTCCGTTCACCTGAACTTCACCGGCGAGGATCAACGCAAGGGCTTTTTGGGGAGTGTCGGCGAGACCGCGCTCGACAAGGAGAAGGTCGAGCCGCTTGCGGCGTGCCTTGGATTTCATGGCGCGTTTAAATGGTCAGGCGCGGCGAAGGACGAGATACTCCGCAACTTCGCGCAGACGTGCAGCGCGCTCGGAATAAGGAGCGAGCTCGGCGACGGCTTTTGTGGCGAGCTCACGGGCGATTTGGTGGGAGCGTTCAAGGCCGTAGACGGATGGATAAGTCGCTTTTTGTTGAGCGATATCTTTTCCTGCGGTTTTGCCGAGAGCAGCAGAGGATTCTTCAACGTCGAGGATGTCGTCGGTGACTTGGAAAGCCCAGCCGATGGTTTCGCCGAATCGGCGCAGACGCAAGACATGTTCATCGGGAGCGCCAACAGAGAGAGCGCCGGCCGTAATGGAAGCGCGGATGAGCGCGGCGGTCTTCGAACGGTGGATGTATTCGAGCATTTCCGGTGCGACCGGCTTGCCTTCGGCTTCGAGATCGGTGACTTGGCCGCCGACCATGCCGTTAACGGTGCCGGCGGCGGTGGCGACCTCCGTCAAGATGGCGGCGCGGCGCGCGGCGGGGATGGGAGCGGAGCCGATGGTTTCGAACGCCAGTGTCAGAAGAGCATCACCGGCCAGGATGGCGATGGCTTCACCGAATTGCCTGTGACAGGTGGGCTTGCCGCGGCGAAGGTCGTCGTTATCGAGCGCAGGAAGATCGTCGTGGATAAGCGAATAAGTATGGATGAATTCGATGGCGCAGGCGGGATGCAGCGCGGGCGCGACGTCGGCCGTAAAGATGCGGGCGGTTTCGAGGCAGAGAATCGGACGAAGGCGTTTGCCACCAGCAAATACGCTGTAGCGCATGGCCTGGTGAATGGAAGGTGGCGGCGTGGATTCACCCGGAAGCAGACGGTCGAGCGAAGCGTCTACCTCCAGGCGGTCTTCTTCAAAAAATGGGGGAAGCTTCATCGCGGCGGAGGAGTAGCGAGAAGGAAGAGTTGCCACTGTGTCACGACTCGCTCTCGCGTTCGGGATCGAAAGGCTCAGCGGCAAGCTTGCCATCGGCTTTTTTCAGGAGAATTTCAACCCGGCCCTCGGCTTCCTCGAGCTGTTTCTGACATTCACGCGAGAGGGTTACTCCTTCTTCGAAGAGTTTCATGGCGTCGTCGAGAGAGACTTGCGGACTCTCGAGGCGGCGGACGACTTCTTCGAGGCGCGCGAGGGAACGCTCAAAATCAGGCTTCTTCGGAGGTTCGGGCCTCTTGGGCGCAGATGAGTTCACGCGATTGCCTGTAATCCTTTGCAGCGATTATTTCTGGCAATACAAACAACAATATGTCGACCGGCCGCCTTGTTCGATGCGTCGGATCGATTTTCCGCAGCGGCAGCACCGCTTTCCCTCGCGCCCGTAAACGCGAAGGATGCTTTCCAGACCCTGAAACCACCACGCCGGGTCGCGAAAATCGGGCGCCGGATGTAAACAGCATTCTAAAGCACGCGAGAGAACGGAAACAATCGCTTTGTGGAGACGGCGAACTTCTACGGGCTTTAGAGTATTCGCTGGGCGGCGCGGGTCGAGCCGAGCATGCCATAACGATTCCGAGGAGTAGATGTTGCCAATGCCCGAGACGCGGGTTTGGTCGAGGAGGGATTCCTTGAGAGGGCGCTTTGATGCGGCGAGCAACTCCGCGAAGAGCCCGGGCCGGAACTTGGGAGAGAGTGGATCGACACCGAGTTTGCGAAGCGCGGGACAGGCTTCGGCCGATTCCCACGCATAGACGCGGCCGAAATGGCGGCGATCAGCGAAGCCGAGGACACCTTTGTCTAATTCGAAAACTACGTCCACATGTATTCTGTTGTCTGGCTGGTTGGCGCGATGGAGCACTTCTTTCGCGTTGCGGAACCACAGGAGCTGGCCGTCGAGGCGAAAGTGCATGGTCAGGACGCCGCGATCGAGATTGAGAAGAAGGTATTTGCCTTTGCGCTGAACAGAGCGGATGCGCCGGCCTTCCGCGACGCGTGCGATCTGCGACGGTTTTTGTGGCCTCGTGACGATGGGGTGCAGAATGTGAACGCAGCGAATCCGGCGACGCTCGACGAGAGGGCGAAGTGTGCGCGCTACAGCCTCTACTTCAGGGAGTTCAGGCACAGGTTGTAATTAGCTCGCTTTTTCATTAGTTTTTTGGAAAGTCGGGGTTGAATCCTTGGCGCGCTCAGGATGACACGCTTAGGAATTGGGCTTCTTCATGGAGCGGGTTTGAGGGTTAGAGTGTGGCGTCGCGCGCTGGCTTCGGCGGCGTCGCTGAAAGGCGCGACGATGGACCTGCCCTCGTACCAATACGAGAATTGATCGGTGTAGTGGCTGCTGCCGAACTGGCCAGATTGTCCCGCGGGAATGAGAAGAATGGAGTCGTCCCAATTGGCAGGATTGGCGACGAAACGCATGGAGGGACCATCGCGCCGGTTGGCGGCGCGCGGGCTGAACATCGTGCCGGACTGCGGCTTGCCGGTGATGCTGAGCAGAAGCTTCAACAATCCCGCACGGCCGATGGGATGAAGCATTTCGAGAGCATCGAAGCGCTTCCACTGCCAGTCCTCGATCCGTTCGCTCTTGGCGCGCTCAGCGAGTCTTCGGACGGCGCGGTCGGCGGCGGCACAGAGCAGATCGTCGTAGGTTCCGTAGGCAGGCGGCAGCCATTTTGCGGGGCGGTCGGTAAGGATTTTCTGCAAGAAGGCGGTACTGCGCCATTGGTAGAGGTCGGTGTCCTTACCGAGGTAAGGCTCAAGCAAAATGACGAGAGCGCTGCGGCGCGTGGCTTCGAGGAAAGAGATCAGCGGCGAATCAGCGTCGGCAATGCCGTTCCAATCCTTCACTCGGTCGATCAGTTTCTGCGCCCGGGCATCTTTGGGCCTGGCGATTTTTATGGCGGAAGACAATTGCTCGGCGAGGAAGGAGTCGGGATAGCTGTAAGTGTCGGTTTGCACTTTGAGCATATCTTCTGGGCGCAGATCATGCTTGTCGTGCAACAGATCGTAGATGCGCGCGGTCCGGTAGGGCTCCTCCCAGCGGTCGGTTAAGTAGGGCTTGTAGTTGGGGCCGACGACGCGGGCGTTGGCGGTGACGATCAAGCCGCTCTCAGGGTTGAGGGCTTGCGGCAATTGATCGAAGGGAATGTAGCCGGTCCATTCGTAGTCGTCCGTGTTACCAGGAACAGGGACCTCGCCGTGGCCCTTTTTCCGAATGGGTACACGCGCGGCCATGATGTAGCCAATGTTTCCGTTGACATCAGCGTAGACGGTGTTTTGTCCTGGGCCCCAGACGCGCTTCATCTCGTTGCGAAATTCGTTCCAGTTTTGCGCGCGGCCCAGCCAATTGTAGGTGTAGGCAAGGCCGCCAGGCTCGCTAGCGGTCCAGCGCAGGGCATAGGCTTTGTCGCCTTCGCGGTGAACGATGGGGCCGTGGCGGGTGACGATTAATTTCATGTGCTCATCGGGCTGGCCCTTGACATGGAGAACCTCGTCGAACACCTCCGCCTTGGCCCATGCACCATGGACGCGGTATTCCTCGGGCGCGAAGGGGTTGAAGGTCTCGATGTAGAGATCCTGAACATCGGCTTGATTGTTGGTGAAGCCCCAAGCAATGCGTTCGTTGTGGCCGATAACAACAAGCGGAGCGCCGGGCAGAGTGAAGCCCTTGACGTTCCAGCCGGGCGCGGTGAGATGGATCTCGTACCAGATGGGAGGGACGGACAGTTCGAGATGCGTGTCGTTGGCGAGCAGTGGCTTGCCGGTTGCGGTGTGGGCGCCGCTGACGACCCAATTGTTGCTGCCGAGACCGTGGCGAATTTCACGCCCCGAATCTTCGATCCAAGATTGCAGGGAGGGCCAGAGGGGAAAGGCGAGGCCGGTGAAGGGTTCCGGCATTTGTGTCGCGGACGTGGCGCCGAGATGGGCCTTGAGCACGTTGTCCGACGGCATGTCGTCATCGTCGTCTTCATCGCCGGTGTTCGCGCGCGAGTGCTCGGAACCATCGTTAGCAACATTGGGATCCCCGATGACGAAATGATCCATCAGGGCCTCTTCGGAGAAAAGATCTTTGGCGCGGTCGGCGCCGACGCGCTCGATCACCTTGGCGCGATTGAGTTCTTCTTCCCAAGTGTCCGTCAGCGTTTGGTAGAAATAGCCCGCGATCACGAAAGAATCAGAAATCTGCCAGGGCTGCGGCTTGTATTTGAGGAGAGAGAATTCGAGCGGAAGGCGTTTCTGATGGTGTTCGATGAAGTCATTAACGCCTCGGGCGTAAGCCTCGTAGGCGCCGCGGGCTTCCGCATCAAGGAGCTGAACGTCGCGTTCGGCCGCGCGTGCGAAGCCAAACGTTCGAAATTTCCTGTCGAGCGGGAGCGCTCCGGAGCCGACGATTTCCGCGAGCTGACCGCGCGCGATGCGCCGCAGGAGGTCCATCTGCCAGAGGCGGTCCTGGGCCATGACGTAACCTTGTGCTTCTGCTAAGTCGTTGAGCGAGGCGGCGCGGATATGAGGCACGCCCCAGGTGTCGCGATCGACGGTGACTTCCTTTTGCAGGCCAGATAGGGAAACTGCGCCATCGACTTCAGGCAGCGGCCGGAAGGTGAACCACCAGATAAGGGAAACACCGGCGACGATGAAGATGGCGAATACCCAGTAAAGAAGACGGACGATCGTGCGCAAGACGGCTCCCCACTCGCTTCGTTGAAGCTTGAGTTTAGAGGACAGCCTGCGAGCGCGCAACCTGCCGATGCGGCGGAATTACCGAATCAAACGCGGGAACGAGTGTACTGGCAGTTGCACTAGGGGAAAGGCTCGATAAGAGTCGGTTGGGTGCTGCTACAATGCGGCAGGGGGAAAGCGGAAGCTCCATGTTTGTGGTGCGGCTGATCGGAGTGCTGGCGCTGGTCGCGCTGAACGGGTTCTTCGCGGCGGCGGAATTTTCGCTGGTGGCGGTGCGGCTGTCGCGCGTGCGGCAGCTCGTTGCGAAGGGAGATGCGCGAGCGCGGGTCGTGGAAGGGCTTTTGAGCGACCTGCACCGCGTCGTTTCAGGCGTGCAGGTGGGGATTACGTTGACGAGCCTGGCCATCGGAGCGCTTGGTGAAGCGACGCTCGCGAAGGCATTTCAACAGATTTTGCCGGGCACGCCGGGCAAGGGCACGACACTGATTGCACATGCGGTTGCGCTTACGGTAGCGTTCGCGTTGTTGAGCGCTTTGCACGTGGTGATTGGGGAACTCGTGCCGAAGACGATAAGCCTGGCGCGCGCGGAACGCGTGGCGCTGCTGATCGCGAGGCCGTTTCATTGGTACTTGAATGCGTTTCGCTGGGCGATCGACCTCCTGGACGGAGTATCCGGCGCAATGGTGAAAGCGCTGGGCGTTGCGGAACCCCACGGCCATGGGGTGGCGCATTCGACGGAGGAGCTGCAAATTCAGATTCAACAGGCGCGGGAGCGCGGGCTGCTCGCGCCCGGCGAAGAAAAATTTATTCTGAGCGCGATCGAGCTGGGGCAGATACAGGTACGCGAGATCATGGTGCCGCGGCCGGACATGCACACCTTGCCTGTGGAAGCGACCCTGGATGAGGTGATGCGTGTGTTTGCCACCACGCAACGCTCGCGCATCCCAGTCTACCGAGGAACGCAGGATCAATTCCTCGGGTTCGTTCACATCAAGGATATGCTGTGGGTCTTGCTTGACCGGGAGAGAAGACTGCAAGAAAACCTGACGCCTCCGCCGTTCGATTTGCGCCGAGTGCTGCGCGAAGTGCTGATCGTGCCGGAGACGAAACCAGCGAGCGAGCTGCTGCTGGAGCTGCGCTCCCATCATGTGGGCATGGCGCTGGTGGTGGACGAGTTCGGAAGTATCCTGGGACTGGCTACCCTAGAAGATATCCTCGAACAGATGGTTGGGGAAATTCACGACGAGTTTGACATTGTGGAGCGCCCGCTGACGCTGGCGGACGGAGCGATGATTTTTGATGCGGCGATGAATGTGCGCGATCTCGATGCGCAGTACCAGATCACGCTGCCAGATGATCCAGCGTATGCGACGCTCGGCGGCTTTGTGCTCGATCAGCTCGGATTCATCCCGCGTGGCGGCGAAAGTTTCGAATACGGGAACTACCGGTTCGGCGTGGTGGAGATGGATGGTCGACGCGTGGCACGAATAAAAGTAGAGCTCCTGCGGAAGGCTCCGGGAGAAGGAAAAGCTGCAGAATCCGCACCGGAAGCGATGCAGCGCACGAAAGATTCGAGAACCGCAGCGGCGGATTCCTAGACGAAAGCACCGAATGGCGCGACACCTTCTCCAACGTTTCTTGCTCACGCTGCCCGCGCTGTGGCTGGTCTTAACGCTGGTCTTTCTGATGATTCATACGCCCGACCGCCTGATGATTCATACGCCCGACCGTGCTGTCGGAGCGTTGAGTTCCGTGAGGCTCCGGTAGACAATGAAGGCGTGAGTCCGCACAAGCGCCGGATCGCCGATTACTTGCGGCCCAAAACGCTGGCGATGTTGTTGCTCGGGTTTTCTTCAGGCCTTCCCTTTTTTCTGGTCGGCAATACGTTCGGCTACTGGCTGCGCGATGAGCACACTTCCCTGACGGCGATCGGGTTTCTTTCCTGGGTGGGCATTGCCTATTCGCTGAAGTTTCTGTGGGCGCCCTTGATGGATCGCGTCGACTTGCCGTTGTTTAAACGGCTTGGACATCGGCGCGGATGGATGATGTTCTCGCAGATCGTCGTCGGCCTGGCGCTGTCCGCCATGGGCGGAACTGGCACGAAAGCCGGGCTCGGCCGGCTTGGCGCTTTTGCGCTCGTCGTCGCGTTTGCCTCATCGACACAGGACATTGTGGTTGATGCCTGGCGAATTGAATCGGCAGACGACGGAGAAGAACAAGGCCTCCTCGCGTCTGCCTATCAGTTCAGCTACCGCCTGGCGCTCCTGACTACGGATTCCCTTATCCTCATCGTGGCAGCGGCCGTGGGCTGGCGCATGTCTTACGGTATCTACGGCGCATGTATGGCCGTTGGAGTGATCGCGACCTGGTTTGCGAAGGAACCGGAGCGCGCGGATGCTGTGATAGATGAAAAAAAGCGCGAAGCGCCGCTTTGGACGCCGCGCGGTTTCTTCGACGCTGTTGTCGGACCGTTCATCGCTTTCTTCCGTGCACATGGCTGGCTCGCGTTTGTGATGTTAGCGGCAATCAGCCTCTACCGGGTGCCGGAATTCATCATGGGTCCGATGTCGAATCCCTACTACCATGACATCGGTCTTTCGAAGGGAACGGTCGGAGCGGTGCGCGGCTCAATCGGACTCATTGCTACGTTTGCAGGCATCGCAGCGGGCGGATTCTGCTCGCTGAAGCTCGGCTACATGCGCGCGCTCGTCATCGGGGGCATTCTGCAGGCAGCCGCGACTGCCGCGTTTGCGACTCTCGCGTTCGCAGGCACGAGCATTCCTCTCTTCGCGCTCGTCATGGTAGGTGACAACTTCGGCATCAGCTTTGCCGGCGTTACGCTTGTCGCGTACATGTCGAGTCTCACCAATCTGGGATACACCGCCACGCAGTACGCGCTCTTGAGTTCAACCTATGCCTGGCTGGGAAAGATCTTGAAGGGATTTTCCGGTGCTGCGGTCGAAAGCCTGAGCGCCACGCACGGCCTCATTCACGCCTACGGCATTTTCTTTATCGCTTGCGGACTGACCGGCGTGCCTGCGGTCCTTCTGTTCGCGGCATTGGGATACTGGCACCGGCGAAAGCAACCGGCGCCAGCCGCTGCCTAGGAAAGGCTTCACTCGTAACGCAAAGCCACTGCCTGGTCGACGCGCGAGGCACGCTCAGCTTCCTCGGTCTCGGCGTGCTCGCGCCCATTCCCAGTTGCGGTTCCATGCTGAACGATGCGCGCAGCCATCTATTCAACGCGCCGCACATGATCGTCTTCCCCGCGCTTGCGGTGATGACTGCCGTGCTGGCGTTCAATCTGCTGGGGGATGCGTGGCGCGACTGGCTGGACCCGCGCACGCGTTCGCAGATGGCCGTGATTGAACTCACTCGATAAGTTACATCATTTAACTGAGTGTTGCGGCCAAGAAAGAGCGGAACTAATTCTGAGCAAGGACGACGGGTGCGCCGCGGCCGAGGGCAAGCGTGCGCGCCGCGCTGGATTTGTTGACGGCGATTTCGATGTAGCCGCTAGAGCCGACATAGGCGACCGGTTCGCCTTCGCGCCCTTGCGCGAAAGTGTCCACAAGACGAATGACGGGATGGCTGCCGACCTGAAATTTCACTTCACCGTTTTGCAGGGTAGTCCCCGGCAGATCCTCGCTGCGAAAATTCGTGACCAGGTTGCCGAAAGAATCGACGCGCAGAATGACGCCTTTGGTGACGCCATCCGCAGCTTTTGGCCGGGGCATGGCGAAACGTTTGAAGTCGGTGATCTCCTCGCCCATGCTGGCGGTTTGCGCACCCTTCGAAAGCCAAGCGGCAAGCGGAGCAAAAATATCGCGGCCGTGGAAGGTCTTGCTCAGCGGCTGCAAATAGTAGTGCTCGGCGTTGGCGTGGCGCACGACGATGTTTTGTTCGCGCTCGTAAACGAGAGAGAGGACGCCATTATCCGGCGCGATGAAATATTGATTCTCTCCGGTTACGAGCACGGGACGCCGCTCCGTGCCCACACCGGGGTCCACCACGACGACGTGAATCGTTCGCGGAGGAAAATACGCATAGGCCGCGCCGATGGCGAGAGCGCCATCCAGCAAGTCGTACGGCGCGACGTGATGAGTGATATCGACGATGGTAGCGTCAGGATTAATCTTGAGAATGACGCCCTTCAGCGTGCCGACCAGATGGTCGTTCGTGCCGTAGTCGGTCGTGAGTGTGATGATGGGATTGGACACAGCGCTCTCCGTCAACTTTGACGCTAACGGACGGGCAGAAGGGAGTCAAGGCGAAGAGCAAGTGACGCTGCACAATTGCCAACGCCTCGCTGACGGCCAGCGGACTTGCGGAATCAGCCGGTGCCCTGATCGGGGGCGCAGGAATGCCAGTCGGGGTCGGGGAAGTGAGCCCTGCAAAACCATAGACCGCAGCGTGGACAACCGCGCTGGGCGGTCGCATCGCATGGCTCATCGACATGCGACACCCCCCGGCAGAGCTGCTGTTCCGGTTTTTCCTTCGCATCGCTTCATCGCGGCCTCGATGAGATGAAAGGGCCGTGCGCACTACGGTCATCGAGTCTTGCTGCCCGGGTTCCATAATACCGGCTTTGCAAGACATGTATGGCGAACGCTTGCGAGCCTACCCCTGTTTTGCTAGTTTAGTGTGCAGAGCGGGCGTCGTACAATGGCAGTATAGAAGCTTCCCAAGCTTCGGACGTGGGTTCGATTCCCATCGCCCGCTCCATAACTCCTGATGATCCGATTGGCCTTACACGGCCAAGCGACTTGAATTGGACTCGAAAAACCTTCGTTTTGGTCCTAGGATGGTCCTAACGCCAGCCAATTGGTCCTAAGCCAACTTTCGCTCATCCCGTATAAAGGCTTAGGGGGATGGCGTGCGGGTTATTGTTCCCAACACGCCCGTATGATACTAAGGTGTCGTTTAATAGATACAAGCCCTTTTACCGGTACTGATTCACACAACCTGTTAGACAAGCCGGCCGAGGAAGCCTTGCGTCGGACCGAAAAAGAATTACGCGATCTAATTGAGAACATGCCGGCAATGGCAGGAGTGCTTCTGCCGGATGGGTCCCACCCTTATCTTACTAAGCAATGGCAGGAGTACAGTGGCCTGTCCGTAGCCGAAACCGATTCCGACGGTTTGAGACGTGCTGTTCACCCGGAGGACATCGATTCGCACGTTGAAAAATTCCGCGCTGCGGCCGCGGCTAGGAAGCCATTCGAGAACGAGGTGAGATTGCGCCGTGCCGCCGATGGCGAATATCGCTGGTTTCTCGTCCGCATTACGCCGTTGAGCGATGGACGCGGGAACATTGTTAAATGGTACGGGGTCCTAACTGACATCGAAGATCGCAAACGCGCTGAGCAGGCATTGAAGCGGAGTGAGGCTTACCTGGCCGAGGCCCAGGAGCTCACGAAAACGGGCAGCTGGGCGTGGGATCCACATTCGAGTCGGATGGTCTATTGCTCGGTTGAAATCTACAGAATATTCGGGCTCGATCCGGCAGAAGGAATCCCAAGTATTGAAACATTTATACAACGGATACACCCTGATGATCGCGCCATGGTTAGAGATCAGAGCTTACAGGGCTCCGGCGAAGAGACAGAGCATGCATTTGAATACAGAATCTTGTTGGCCGACGGCACCGTCAAGCATGTCCGGACTCTGCGACGGCCGGTATTCAATGATTCAGGAGAGGTCGTCGAGGTCGTCGGAACGACTATGGACATTACAGAGCGAAAACTCGCGGAACAAGAGCGGGAGAAATCACGCAAGCTCGAGGCGGAACTCGCGCACATGAATCGCGTGAGCACGATGGGGGAGATGGCAGCGTCCTTGGCTCACGAAGTCAAGCAGCCAATTTCCGCCGCGGTGATGAACGCGGAAGTGTGCTTGGAGCTGCTTCAGCGAGACCAAGCGGATATTCCGGAACTGACCGACGCTACTTCAGCGATGCTCGGATCCGCCAAACGCGCAGCCGACATCATCGACAGCGTGCGCTCGCTCTCCAGACGAGGCACTTCGAAGCGAGAAGTGGTTGTCGTCAATGATGTTATTCGTGAAATCGATGCTCTATTACAGAATCAAGCACGGCAGTATTCGGTGAGTGTCCATTTGCAACTTAAGGAAAACGTTCCTTGCGTTGTGGGTGATCGCGTGCAATTACAGCAGGTAGTGATGAACCTCATGCTCAACGCGATTGAAGCCATGAACGATGCAGGAGGCGAACTTGTTGTGAAGTCGGAGCTAACCGACGCGGGGTACGTATTAATCTGTGTCAGTGACACGGGCGTAGGGCTGCCAAAAGAGAATGAAGGCCACATCTTCGAGGCTTTCTTTACGACCAAATCGCAAGGAAGCGGGATGGGTCTCGCGATCAGCCGATCGATCGTGGAATCACACGGTGGTCGGCTGTGGGCGACAGGGAATCCCGGTCGCGGCGCTACCTTTTACGTTCAACTGCCTCGGCAGGTGGCAGAGCCGGCATGAATTCCTCGGCTTCAGCTACCGTGTTTGTCATTGATGATGATCCTGAGATGCGTGCGGCGATGCAGCGCTTGCTGAAAACCGTCGGGCTCCATGCGGAGGCATTTGCCAATGCAAAGGATTTTCTGCAACGGAACTTGCCTGAGGGTCCCAGTTGCCTAATTTTGGACATGCGACTTCCCGGAATGAGCGGGCTCGATGTACAGCGAAAATTAGCTGAGGCGGGCACCAGGATTCCGGTCATTTTCATTACCGCACATGCTGACGTCCCTCTGGCGGTGAAGGCCATGAAATCCGGTGCCGTGGAGTTTCTGACCAAGCCGATTCGAGGTCAAGATCTCGTAGATGCAGTCCAGCAAGCCCTCGCGCGTGCTGAAGCGACCAGCCGGGAGCGCAGCGACATTGCGGCCTTGCAGGAACGATACGGCACACTGACCGCACGTGAGCGCGAGGTAATGGGACTTATTGTCTCCGGCATGCTGACGAAAAACGTAGCCTCAATGCTCGGTATGAGCGAAATCACCGTTGCCGTGCATCGCGGGCGTGTCATGCGAAAGATGCACGCTGCTTCCCCCGTTGAACTGGGCAGAATGGCCGAAAAACTGAACCTTCCCTCGATCAAATAGTGTCTGAGGCCGTTCATCCCGGGTTTTCACCTGCGCTCGCTCTTCCCGGTCCCATTTTTCCGGCTAAATATCTTTGTACGAGAAATAAAGCTTTTGACAACTAGACCATCTTGAGCCGACGCGGTACGCTCCGGGTAGGTTGATTCTCAAAATGAGGCTTCTTGTGATCGCTGTCGTAGATGACGATGAAATGGTTCGGACAGGGCTGGAACGGCTACTGAGAACGTCTGGATACCCCGTTAGCGCATTCGCGTCAGCTGAGGAGTTTCTTGCCTCCGGCCGCTTGCAAGAATGTCGTTGCCTTATTGCTGACATTCGAATGCCGGGCATGTCTGGCCTCGATTTGCAGTCGCGATTAAACGATGACG
>Ga0307479_10000514_pt1 | contig 34765 bp, 36 predicted proteins | sample atmos_gasesECM4C_FD_203743 | JGI IMG/M metagenome (GOLD analysis project Ga0307479, IMG submission 203743) | Hardwood forest soil microbial communities from Morgan-Monroe State Forest, Indiana, United States - atmos_gasesECM4C_515 | ecosystem: Environmental > Terrestrial > Soil > Temperate...
GTTTCGCGCGAATAGGTCAGCAGGCCGTCGCCTGCTCGCCCGCTCTGATGACCCAACCAGGCGACTCGGAGGGCGTCGCTCACGGCGCGTCCAGCTCCGCGAGGAGCTCCAGCAGAAACGGGCGGTTCGGCAATTCGCGATGCGGAATGTGCAACCCCGGCTCGTCGACCCGACGGCCGTCGTAGCGAAGAATGTCGATGTCGATCTCGCGCGGTCCCCAGCGTTGCCGCTGGCTCCGGCCAACCTGTTCCTCGATGCGTTTGACCGCCTTCAATAGGGGACGCGGCTCGAGCGAGGTCTCTACTTCGAGCACCTGATTCAAGAATCGCGGCTGGTCGGTGACGCCCACCGGCTCGGTTTCCTTGACTTGCGACTCGCGAACTACGGTGACGCCGGCTGCCGGCAACGCAGCCCTGGCCTGCGCCAGGTAGCGGGCGCGGTCACCCAGGTTGCTACCCAGGGCCAGCCACACTCTCGTCATGTCCTGACAATGGCGTCCGCCATCCGTGCCACCCGGACCATCACCTTGACGTCGTGGACCCGGACAATGTCGATTCCGCCGGCGATACTCAGTGCCACCGCCGCCGCGGTTCCTTCCATGCGCTCATTGACGGGAAGGTCGAGCGTCTTGCCGATGAAGGACTTGCGGGATGGGCCGATGAGAATCGGAAATCCGAGCGCGCGAAACTCCGACAACCGCCGGATGATCTCGAGGTTTTCCTCGCGCGTCTTCCCGAATCCGATGCCCGGATCGAGGATGATTCGATCGTCGGTGACGCCGGCGGCGCGCGCCAGCGCAACGCTCTCGCCGAGGCTGGCCGCGATGTCCGCGATCAGGTCGGTGTAGCCACCGCCGGGATGGTTGTGCATCAGCACCACAGGGACGCCGAGTTCGGCCACCGTGTCCGGCATCGCCACATCCCGCCGAAAGGCCCAGACGTCGTTGACCAGGCTGGCACCGGCCTCCACGGCTCTCCGGGCCACGGTTGACTTGTAGGAGTCGATCGACACCGGCACCTTAACCGCCGCGGCCACTCGTTCGACCACGGGAAGCACCCGGCGGAGCTCATCATCGACGTTGAGCCCAGGGCTGTCCCAGGTTTCGGGCCGGGTGGACTCCCCGCCGATATCGATCAGATCGGCGCCGTCCTGCTCCATCTGCCGCGCCTGGGCGACCGCGGCCTGCAGGTCGGTGACTCCATCCCCCGAGAAGGAGTCGGGCGTCACGTTGACGATGCCCATCACGTAGGTGCGCGACCCCCAGCGGAATTCGTGTGCGCCGATGCGGGTCACGCCGACCGTGGCCGCCATCGGCCTGAGCGTAGCATCATGTCGTTTCGGTGACTGGCATCAAATTGAGCCGCCTCCTCGAGGGGGTCACGGTGCTCGAGCAGCCCCCGACCGACCCCGAGGTGACAGGCCTTTGCTATGACTCCCGCCGGCTGAAGGTCGGCGATTGTTTCGTCGCGATCCCGGGGACCCATACCGATGGCCACCGCTACGTCGAGACCGCGTTGCGGGATGGGGCGGTGGCCGCGGTGGTCCAGCGGCGGGCGGGCACCGGCTGGCCGCAGGTCGTCGTGCCGGACACCCGCCGCGCGCTGGGGCTGATGGCGAGCACGTTTTACGGGCATCCCAGCCGCGACCTGGTCGTCATCGGCGTCACCGGCACCGATGGCAAGACCACCACGACCACCATGATCCAGCAGATGCTGCTCAGCGCCGGCCGGCCGGCGGGCTCGATGAGCACGGTCGATATTCGGGTCGGCGACAGTGTCGACGTCAACGAGACCCGTCAGACCACCCTGGAGGCGCTCGAGGTCCAGGAACAGCTGGCCAGGATGCGCGACCGTGGCCTGAAGGTCGCCGTTATCGAGAGCAGTTCCCACGGCCTGGCCCTGCAACGCGTCGTCGGGGTGGACTTCGATGTCGCCGTCTTCACCAACATCGCCCACGAGCACCTCGACTTCCACAAGACGATCCAGGCCTATCGCGAGGCGAAAGCGTCGCTGATCGATCTGACGGCGGCGAGCGCCGACAAGGGCCTCCTCAAGACCGCCGTGCTGAATCGAGACGATCCGAGCTTTGCCTACCTGGTCAATCGACCGATTGCGCGCCGCCTCGCCTACGGGATCCAGCTGGATGCGGACCTGAAGGCGAGTCGCGTCGACCTCACCCCCGAAGGCCTGCGCTTGGAAGCCTCGACGCCGCTCGGTCCACTGGTGGCGCGGCTCAAACTGAGTGGTCGCTGGAACGCCGCCAACGCGCTCGCCGCGGCGGCTACTGGGGTGGCGATCGGCCTCACACTCGAGGAGATCCGCGAGGGCCTGGAGCGCTTCAGCGGCGTCAGCGGCCGGATGGAGCGGGTCGACCTCGGCCAGCCATTTGCCGTGATCATCGATTACGCCCACACCCCGCAGAGCCTCGAGAAGGTGTTACGCGAACTGCGGCCGATCACGAAGGGCAAGCTGATCGCCGTGTTCGGAAGCGCTGGCGATCGCGATCGCGACAAGCGGCCGTGGATGGGCGAGATCGCGGCCCGGCTGAGCGATTACGCCGTCTTCACCAATGAGGATCCGCGCGAAGAGGATGCGAAAACCATCCTCAGCGAGATCGCCGCCGGCGCCGAGGAGGTCGGCTGGAAGGAAGGGGAAAACTATGCCAGCATCGAGGACCGGCGCCAGGGCATTGCCCATGCGGTCCGCCGCGCCCAGCCCGGTGATACCGTCCTGCTGGCCGGCAAGGGCCACGAGCGCAGCATCCTGATCGGCCGAGGAAAAGAGCCGTGGGACGAGCGAGCCGCCGCCGAGGACGCCATCCGCGGCGTCGTCACCTAGCTGACCTGGAGTTCGTCCCCCCGCCCCTCAAATGCCCGCCGCATGTTTTCGAGGACGCGGCGACGATCGGCTGACTCCAGGGTATCTGTCTCGTGTGGAGGATCCCATTGCCTTATGGATCTGCTCAAAACGGCAATCCCGTGTTTAGCCAGGACTTCAGAGTCGACCAGGATTGATCGGTCGCCTTCGATATAGCGGATCCCCGTCCGGCCCATCACCTCGACAGAAAATCCCAGGTCGCTTTCGATCAGGTTGGGCCGTGGAGCCGAGAAGTGCTCGGCCACCAATTGCTGCCTGGCACGTAAGACCAGTTTGCTATCCGTAAACGACGTTACCCGGCCGTCGGCAACCACGATTCGGAGGTCACCAACTGCGGATGCTGAAGCGTTCACGAATCGATCACGCACGCGCTGCTGGGTGGCTTCATCCTCGCCACCACGAACCAGCCAGTCTTCGAACGGGTGAGCCTTGCTCACGACATCCACCTTTTCAACGCGAAGGCCGGCATCTTGGCACAAGGCGATCCACTGCGCACGCGTGTAAATGCGGCGATGCGTCGGATCCCTTAGTAGCTCAACCTCGTGTTGGAAATGCGCGCTCTCCTCACCTTCTGGCGCCAGCGTATCCACGAGGACAAACCTCCCTCCGTGACGGAGCACCCGTGCGACCTCACGGAACGCCCGGGGGACATCGTCGAAGTGGTGGGCGGCCAAGCGCGAGGTCACGATCTCGAAGCTCGCGCGCTCGAATGGCAGTCGCTCAGCCGAGGCGACGAGGAACACGGCGTTCCGAATTCCGACTTTCCCAAGGACGCCCCGTGCAGCGGTAAGCATGCCCTCGACTGGATCGGTTACCAGCACCGACTCCACGGATGGAGCAAGGGCAAGAGCCGTATGCCCGGCACCAGCGCCGATATCCAGGACGCGCTCGTAGCCAGCGGGGTCTGCGAAATCCACCACGAGCTCAAGATCTCGGCCTGACCGGTGCTCGCCAGTGGCGTAAGCGTCGGCGGCTTTCTCCCAGCGTCCTTCGCGAACGCTCACCCGATCAGCTTAAGGCGACGCTGTTGAGGACCTGGGTGACGATCGCGTTGTTCGGATCGGGCGTCAGGAATGTGAACTCGTAGTTTCGGCCGCTGGTATGGACGTAGACCGAGGTCGTGTAGGGCCAGCCCTGGTCGGGACGCGCCCAGGCTGAGGTGACCTTGCAGGTATCGAGCGCGACACGGGCGACCTGCTCATTGACGGTGTAGCTCCACACCTGGATCGTGGCGCTGTGATCGGCGACCGGTGCGATGTCGGCGCGAACCGTGGTGGGGAGTTGCACGGTCAGGGTGTTGGTCGTTGACGTCTGCAGCACCAGGAATGGGACGTCATCGCCAGTCTTGGTCACGGTCGTCAGCGATGCATCCGAGCTGGGCGCTACCTGGTAGCCCTGTGGCAGCATCAGGCTCCAGCCAAACCCGCTCGCGGCATGCAGCGGGGTCGCCGTGACGAAGTCCGAGCGGACCCAGCCGGCCTGGCTGCCCAGCCTCACGTGGTACCAGACATTGCCGGACGCATCAGGAGCTCGTTGGTCCGCGGTCGCCTGAGTCCCCTGCGTCAAGGTCGCCAGTCGCGTGCTCGATGCACTCGCGGACGCGCGGAGGTTGACGCCCAGTGGGTCGTTGACCCAGACGGGGAAAGGCAGCGCGGGGACGGTGGCAGCTGGGGCGATTCCCGGAGATTTGGGCGCCGGCAACGAGGCGGGGCAGGAAGTCGGCGACGCGTGCGGGTCGATGGTGGGGGTGGCGGTTGGGTGAGGCCGACTCGCCACGGCGTTGGACTTGTACAGGGACGTCAGCGGCCCAGCCAGCAGGAAGGCCGCGGCAGCGCCGATAGCCATCAGGGGAATTAGGCGGAGAGCCGACCTCATGTTCATCCAACGCCCCCCAGCGTTCGGGAGTTACGCCAGAGGTTTGCGGTTTGGCAGCCCGACCCGGCGCGGAAACTCGTTCGGGGTTGGCGCCAGCTTCGCGATGACCAGCAGGGCGCTGCCGCCGGCAAGGGGCCACAGCAGCCGCGGCGGCCCGCCGCCAAGACGGCGGGCGGCGTGGTCCAGGAGATGTGGGTCGAACGGCCTGACCTGGGCAATGAGGTCTCCGCCTGGTGTAACGAAGGGAAGGGCGAGCTCCAGCAGCACGGCCGGCCGGGCGGCTGCCCGCGAGATCGCCCGGTCGAACTGCTCGCGAAGCGCCGGCTGCCGGCCGAATTCCTCGGCGCGGCCGGCCAGGATGGTGACATTGCGCAATCCCAGGGTGCCGGCCACGTGTTCCAGGAAGGCGGACTTCCTTGCGTTCGCTTCCACCAGGGTGAACTGGATGTCCGGCCGGCCCAACGCCAGAGGGATCGCGGGAAGACCGCCGCCGCTGCCGATGTCGATCACCCGGTTGATGCGTGTCCACGACGCGGCCAGCAGCGAATCCGCGTCGGCGATCTGCGCTTGGACCTGGTCCAGCGTCCGCGCCCCGGTCAGGTTGACGCGGCGGTTCCAGTCGAGAAGCAACTCGGCGTATTGCTGAAGTGGCGAGCTCACATCCTTACAATATGGTCGTGCCGATCTACGAGTTCTCCTGCCTCAGCTGCCGCCACACGTTCGACGTGTTTGGCGGTTATGCGAGCCGGGACGAGCGCCAGGTCTGTCCGCAGTGCGAGGGAACCAACACCAAGGCGATGTTTTCCACCTTTGCGGTGTTGGGCAGTGGCGAGGCCTCGAGCACCTCGAGCGCAGGCGGCTGTGCCTGCGGCGGCAGTTGCTCCTGTTCCAACTGATCGGGTAAGTCCGCCGCTGGACATAAAGGCGATCTTTCCCGCATGATGGGCCCGTGGCCTCCGCCGGCACACCCGTCCGCCTCCGGCCGCTTCCGGTAGGCGAGCTCCTCGACGAGACTTTCAAGCTCTATCGCCGCCACTTCAATGTCATCGCCGGCGTCGCGATCGTGGTGATCCTGCCGAACCTGCTGCTCGCGCTGCTTTCCGGATCCTACAAGGCCAACACCTTCTCGTACTTGCAGCAGGTCCTGCAAAACGTGAACGATCCCACGGCCCTGCAGGCGATCCAGAATCGCCAGACGCAGTTCACGGGATCGCCGCTCTATCTGGCGAGCTTCCCGATCGCCCTCATCCTCCTTCCGATTACCGGTGGTGCGCTGTTCCGCGCGGCGACCTCATTGGCGGCCGGTGACGTCGAAACGATTGGATCCGTCCTGCTGGGAACGGTCAAGCGCTACTTCGCGATTGCTGGCATCGGGATCCTGACCGTCCTCGTCGTCCTGGGGTGTGTCGCGATCGTGACGATTCCCGTCGTCATCTGGGTTTTGATCCGGTGGGCCGTCGCCATGCCCGCCCTCTTTGGCGAAGGCGTGGGACCCGTGAAGGCGGTCGGACGAAGCTGGAATCTGACCCGGGATAACTGGTGGCGGACGCTCGGCATCCTGCTCCTCGTCAGCATCATGGTGTCGCTGATCCAGGCGGCGCTGGGCGCGCTCTTCACCGGAATCGCGGCCGTGATCCCGGGCCTGAATGACGACATTCGGGCTGGACTGGTAACGACCGTGTCGACCCTGATCAGCGCGCTGGTCGGGGCGCTCTCGCCCATCGCGATCACCTTGCTCTACCTCGACCTGCGGGTTCGAAAAGAAGGTCTCGACCTCGATCAGCTTGCCCGCCAGGCGCTGCCAGGCACTGCCCCGGCTTAGCCGCTTGCGGCGGGGGCTGATGGCGCCGGTCGTTTTGCTCGTCATCCTTCGCGCGCAGGGCGCCCTGCCGGCGAGCGCGAGTCCGGCCGATGACTACACCAACGCCGTGCACCGCGGGCTCACGCTGGTGCAGTTCGCCGAGCGAGGGGACACGCCCTCGGTCCAGCAGGCGATCGATGTCCTGGTGAGCGGCACCGGCGACACGCAACCGGAGGTTTTGCGCGATCTGCGGAGCGCCCCACCAGAGCTGCGCGATGCCGACCAGCGCCTGCAGGCGCTCTATGACGTCCTGCAATCACGCGTCGACACGCCCAATCCGACGCTGGCGAAGCAGCAGCTTCACTCGATCCTCTCGCAGTCGCGTTACTCGGGGCTCAACGCCACTCCGTCGCTGTTCGATCAGATCATGGCGTTCATCTACGACCTGATCGGGAAACTACTCAGCTGGCTCGGCGGCTCGGGCCTCGCCAGGGTCCCGGCCTGGATCTGGTTCGTGGTCGCGTTGACGGCTCTGATCGCGATCGTCATCTGGACGGCGCGGGCCGGGTTCAGCCGCGGGGGCCGGGAGGCGAGACTACGGACGTCGATCCCGCTGGCCCATCCGCGCGCCGACTTCTTTGCCGACGCCGACCGGCTGGCGGCCAGGAATGACTATGTCGGCGCGATCAAAGCCCTGGCCGGCGGGGTCGCGATCCGGCTGCGGGGCGAGCATATCTGGGATCGGAGTCCGCTGACCGTCCGCGAGCTGTTCCAGCAGTCGGACCGGGCCGACGCGCTGCGCCCGTTGCTGCACGCGTTCGAAGAGGCGAGCTACGGTCATCGCGCTCCAGACGCCACCACCTATGCGCGAGCGGCGGACGCGGCCGGACCGTTTCGGCAGACCGCGGCATGAAAGGCCGCGGACGCATCGCGCTGGGGCTGATGGTTCTCGCCGTGCTGGTGCTGGTCCTGCTGCGTGGCAACGCGAACACGAACCGGTCGCCGAGCCATGCGTCGAGCAGCGATGCGCCGGACGGTACCTCGGCCCTGCGGCTGTACGCCGATGCGCTGGGTCACGCGAGTGGTCTCATCGAGGGTGGCTTCAACCTGCCATCCACCGCGGGCCTGCTGTTCATCTTCACCCCAGGCCCTTTTACCGCCGATGAAGTCCAGCAGGTCAACACCTGGGTCACGGCAGGCGGGGTTCTGGTCTATGCCGCCGAGGACGGCGACCCGCAGCTCGACGCGCAGTTCGGGCTAGGCCGGTCGAGCCGTCAAATCCCGGCCGCTGCGCAGGCACCGGCGCCGGTCTTCGGCGGGATCGAGTCGGTCAGCGGGGCCGAGGCGGCCCGCGCGTTCAATCCGACCCCGTCGCAGGTGCCGCTGCTCCGCAATCGCGGGCATGACGCGATCGCGCTTCGCGAGGCGGTCGGCCAGGGTGTGGTGGTGGCGCTGACTGATCCACTGATCCTCTGTAACGGCTACCTGGAAAAGGCCGACAACGGTCGCTTTGCCGCGGACTTGATGGCGATGACGCCCGCAGGTGGTCGCGTCTGGTTCGATGAATTTCATCACGGCGCCACGGCGAACGGTCCGCCCGAGACGGCGTGGATGACGACCCCATGGGGACTGGCGCTGGTCTGGGCAGTGCTGATCCTCTTTGTCGGACTGGCGCTGCGAGGCCGTGCCTTCGGTCCCACCATTTCCCTGCGACCTCGGGCGGATCGATCGACTGCCGAATACGCCAGCGCGGTCGGGAGCCTGCTGCATCGGACCGGCGCCCGCCGGGTTACGCTGGAGACCTTGCTGTCCGCGAGCCGACGCGCCGTTGCCGAACGAATCGGCCTTGGCAGTAGTGTTTCCAGCGACCGCTTGACGTCGACGATCCCTCAGCGTGCCCCGGCGGCGGCCGCGGAGTTGGCGAATGCCGAGCGTGAGATCGACCAGGCGAGCCTCAGCGAGCCGGAGGTGCTGGCGGTGGCACGCCGTCTGCACGACCTGGCCTACCCGATGGCGGCGACCTCGCCACGCAAGGAGACCGCATGAAGGCCAGCGACTTCTACGCCCGTTTTCGGTCGGAAGCAGCAAAGGCGATCGTGGGACAGGACGATGCGATCCGTCTCTGCGCCGTGGCGTTGATCGCCAATGGCCACGTGCTGCTCGAGGGGGTGCCCGGGGTCGGCAAGACCCTGCTGGCCAAGACCATCGCCCGCCTACTCTCGTTGCAGTACGGCCGGGTCCAGTTCACCCCTGACCTGATGCCCGCCGACATCGTGGGGACCTCGGTGTATGACCTGCAGTCCCGGTCCTTCCGTGTCCGCCAGGGACCGGTCTTCACCAACATCCTGCTGGCCGACGAGATCAATCGGGCTCCGGCGAAGGTCCAGGCGGCGTTGCTCGAGGCGATGGAGGAACATGGGGTGAGCCTCGAGGGCCAGCAGCTGCCGTTGCCGGATCCGTTCATGGTGCTGGCGACCCAGAACCCGATCGAGTACGAAGGCACCTATCCATTGCCGGAAGCGCAGCAGGATCGCTTTCTCTTCAAGGCCTTCATGAACTACCCGACCCCCGAGCAGGAGCTCGAGATGCTCCGTCGCTGGGACTCAGGGGTCGAGCTTCGTGATCCGGCGCGCGCCGGCGTCGAGCCGATCTTCGACGCAGCGGCCATCCAGGAGTGCCGCGAGGAAGCCCGCAAGGTCACCGTCGACGAGCGGTTGCGCCGCTACATCATCGAGCTGGCGGTCTCCACCCGGCAGGCGGCCGAGCTGGTCCTGGGTGCCAGTCCCCGCGCCGAGGTCCTGCTCCTGCTGGCGGCGAAGGCGGCCGCCGCCTTCGAAGGTCGCGATTACGTCGTTCCGGACGACATCAAAGGTCTGCTCCGCCCTGCTTTTCGTCATCGGCTGCTACTACGACCGGAAGCCGAGGTCGCCGGGCAGACCGCCGATAGCCTGCTGGACGGGGTGATCGCCCGGGTGACACCGCCGCGCTAGGGTCGCAACCGCTCCGATGACCCTGACGCCGCAACCCCGACTGCTCGGCACCCTGGTAGCGGGATCTGTGTTGTTTGTGCTGCTGCTGCTGAGCCCGCTGTTCATCATCGCGCCGCTCCTCTATTACGCGGCAATGGCAGGGGTGATCCTGGCCGAGGCCGGGCGCCTTCCGTCCAAATCCGGCTTTCTGGCGAGCCGGGTCCTGCCGGAGCCGTTCTCGCTGGGTGAGCCCCAGGCGGTGCAGGTTCTGGTCGCGCACGCTGGCGCCGCGGGCCTTCCCGCCGAAATCGCGGACCACGTTCCAGCCGAGTTGCGACCGGATCGACGGGTGGTGCCGGGCGTCTTCGATCGCGAAGGGCTGCTGACGGTGGAATACACGGTCGAGCCGCCACACCGCGGCGCCTATCGCTTCGGGCCGGTCGACGTGCGCTGCTGGCGACCCGGTGGCTGGCTGATCCGGCAGGTGCGGATCAAGGCCGACGAGTCATCGGCGGTCTATCCGGACGTGCTCGCGATCAAGCGCTACGAGCTGATGCTGCGACGCGGAATGCGCTTCATGGCGGGGCTTCGGCGGGCGCGTCCACCGGGGGCCACCACCGCTTTCGCCGGCTTGCGCGACTATCTCCCGGGCGACGAAGTGCGACGCATCAACTGGAAAGCCACGGCCCGCCGAGACAGCCCGATGGTGACGGAGGTCGAAGCCGAGCGCGGCCAGCAGGCGATCATCGCGCTGGATTGCGGGCGCTTGATGACGGCGCCGGCCGGGCTGTTGACCAAGCTCGACCATGCCGTGAACGCGGCGCTCTTGCTCGCCTGGGTAGCGCAGAGCCACGGCGACAAGGTCGGCATGCTCACCTTCAGCGACGGGGTGCGCCGCTTCGTGGCACCGCAGCGCGGGCCAGGGCAGGTCGCCCAGCTCAACCGGGTGCTCTACGACGTCCAGCCGGAATACACTGAGCCGGATTTTTCCGAAGCGTTCTCCCACCTCGCGCTGCGGGTGAGTCGTCGCTCACTGGTCGTAGTGCTGACCGACGTCCTCGATCCGGAAGCGTCTCGGGAGCTCGTCTCGCACGCCATTCGCCTCAGCCACCGTCACCTGGTGATGGTGGTGGCCATGGCGGACCCCGAGGTCCTGGCGGCGCGGAGCGCTCCCATCGATCGAGCCTCGCGTGCCTACGAGTGGGCGGCGGCCGAAGAATTGCTCGCGGCCCGCCGGGCCAGCTTCGAGCAGCTCCGTCAGGGTGGCGTCCTCGGCCTCGACGTGGAAGCGGGACAGCTCAGCCCCTCGCTGGTGGAGCGGTACCTCGAGCTGAAGGAGCGTGCGCTGCTCTAGGTCGACTCGCCCCGCCGCCCGGTGAAGAGCAGGTATCCGTAGAGGAGAACTCCGGTCGTGACGCCCACCGCCACCTTGACGGCCGTCGGCGCCGCTGACGGGCTCAGGTTTCCCTCGATGATGCCGGCGAAGACGAGCAGTGGGGCGATCCCCACCACGATGATGACGGCTTTGCGTGAGGCCAGCACGAAAGCGTCGCGGCGTCGATAAGCGCCCGGCAACAAGAGCGCCCAGCCCATCATCAGCCCACTGGCGCCGGCGGCCACGACGACCGACAGCTCGAGCACGCCGTGGCCGACGACGAAATCGAGCAGGCCGGGAGCGATGCCGTAGGCGTTCGTCAAGCCGAACAATCCACCCAGCTGGATCCCGTTCGTCATCAGCACGTAGATCGTCGGCAGGGCGAGAAGGGCACCGAAGGCATAGGCCATGACGGCGACCCGGATGTTATTCGCCATGATGATGCCGGACACCAGGCCCCGTTGGTTTTCCGGGATCTGCGTCCACAGCTGATGTGCGTGGACGAGCTGTACGATCTCCGCCGGCACCAGCGCATAAGCCAGCTGCGGGTCGAGGCTGACGGCCACGAAGGCGATCAGCGCCGGCCCGAAGAGCAGCAGCGCCGACGCGATCAGGAAAGGAGCGGCCGCCCGGTAGGTTTGCGGCAGGGTTCGGCGGTAGAACACCGCGATCCGCTGGCCGAGGTTGCCGCCCTGTCGGTAAACGGCGGCGTGGCCCCGCGCCACCAACCCGTTGAGGTAACCGGCGACCGGCTCGGTCGGCCAATCGCGCTGGGCCCGGGCGAAATCGGCCGTGGCCCGGCGATAGAGCGCGGCCAGCGACAGCACTTCAGTCGGCCGCAAGCCACCGACGCGGCTGGTGCCGGCTCGTTGCAGCAACTTCTCCAGCCGGTCCCACTCCGGCCGGCGTCGGGTCACGAATTCGTCGGCGCGCATCCACCAATGATGACGGGCAGAGCGGCCGTCTTACGGCAGATACGCGGATCCCTGCCTTCACCGGACTCAAGGCAATCATCGGTGAGCCCGCGCGGTTGTAGCAGAACCGCGACCAGATGTCTCAAAACTGAAGGCTAGACTGCAGGCATGCAGCCGCCCGACGCGTCCGATGACCTCATCATCTCCACACCCGAGCGCGTCGCGTTCCAGTACGAGATCGCCGGCATCGGCAGCCGGTTCCTGGCGCAGATCATCGACTCGCTGATCATCACCGTGGTCTTGACCGCGATCGCGATCCTCGCCGCTGCGCTTGGCGGCATCTTCAATTCCGGCGATCTGGCGTTGCTCGTCCTGGTCATCCTCGGCTTCCTTCTGTTGGCCGGCTACTTTCTCGTCAGCGAGGCGATCTGGAATGGCCAGACCCTGGGCAAGCGCTCGCTGCGGCTTCGGGTGGTCGGGGATCATGGCGAACCGCTGTCCCTCGGACAGTCGACCATCCGCAACCTGGTGCGGATCGTCGATTTCTTGCCAGTGTTCTACGGCATCGGGATGTTGACGCTGTTCATCAACGGGCGCGGCAAACGACTCGGCGACTTTGCGGCGGGCACGCTGGTGGTGCGCGACAAGCAGCGCATCAGCCTGTACGACCTGAGCAGCGTCAAGCCTGAGGCGGCCGCCGCGGCAGCGCCCACGACCTCGATCTGGTCAAGCCCGGCGACCCCCGCCGCGGCGATCCCAAACAGTCCGGCGGCGCCGCTGACGCTCGAACCCGGACTGCGCCGTCTGGTGGTGGCCTATGCGGCGCGGCGCGAGCAGCTGCCCATGGCCCGGCGCCAGGCCCTCGCCCAGAGCGCGGAGCCGGCGCTGCAGCGGGTGCTCCCCGACGTCCTCGCGACCGCCGGACCGCTCGCGGCGCTCGACCAGCTAGCCGAACGCGAGGGGATCACGCCACACCGCCCGATGCTTCGGGGTGCGTCCGCTGCCATGACCTGGGGCGTGGCGACACTCGCCTTTTTCTGGATGCCGCTGATCGCCATTCCAACCGGCATCATGTCGGTCGTTTTTGGGACCAACGCGATTCGCGCGATCCGGGCTGAGCCGAGCCGCTATCAGGGTGACGACCGAGCGAAGACGGGACGACTGCTGGGCATCATCGGGCTGGCCATCACGTCGGTGCTGCTGCTGCTCTTCATCATCGGCCTCGTCCTGCGCTAGAGACGTTCACGTCCCGCGATCCCGGTTTCGACCGGATGCCACCACTCGACCTTAGACTCGCCCAACTTCCAGCAAAGAAAGACCGTCTCGCCCTGCCGCTGGTGGAAGAAATCGATCAGGCCGATGCTCGGATCGCGCAGCATGATGCCCCATTCCTGCAGCTGGTGGAGGTCGCGCTCAAGAGTTCGCGTCAATTCGGATAGGTGGCGGCCGGGGAGACCGCCCCCGTTGTGGGAGGCCTTCTCGCGAACGGCGGCAACCGTCTTGTCCTCCGCCAGCGCCTGCTGCGTATCGCGAATGCGTTGCAACAGGGGTTTGAGTTTGGGCACCAGCGCATTGGCCTCGTCGACGCTGTAGAACTTTTCCGGCATGGCGTGGTCTCAGGCGGCCGAGATCGGTGCCATGAGGCGCAGTCGGGCGACCATTTGCGGCAGGCGCTCGAGGACGACGTCGATGTCGGCATCGGTATTGCCTTTGCCGACCGAGAGACGCAGGCTCCCCAGCGCTCGCTCTCGCGGATAGCCCAGGGCCAGGATCACGTGGCTGGGCTCCAGCGAGCCCGAGGTGCAGGCCGAACCGGACGACGCCGCGATGCCCTCCATGTCGAGCTGCAAGAGCAGGGATTCGCCTTCGACGCCTTCAAATAGGAAGCTCGCGTGATGGGGGAGCCGCTGCCGCGGATGCCCGGTCAGCTCCGCGCGCGGAATCCGATCAAGCACTCCGGCGATCAGGCGGTCGCGTAAACGGGTGAGGTGTGCCGTGTTCGCTTCCAGGTCGCGGCGAGCGATGTTGACGGCCTTCGCCAGACCAACGATGCCCGCCACGTTTTCGGTGCCCGCCCGGCGATTGCGCTCGTGCCCGCCGCCGAGCATCTGCGGCTCCAGTCGGACGCCGGAGCGAACGACCAGGCAGCCGACGCCCTTCGGACCGTGCAGCTTGTGGGCCGACATCGACAGCAGGTCGACGCCCAGGTCATCGATGGCGGTGGGGATCTTTCCGGTCGATTGCACGCCGTCGGTGTGGAAATAGGCATCACTGCCGTCCCTCGTCACCGCCACCAGTTCTGGGATGGGCTCGATGGTGCCGATCTCGTTGTTCGCGTGCATGATGCTGACCAGAATGGTGTCGGGGCGCAGCGCCCGGCGCAGGGTCTCCGGTTCAACGACGCCAAATCGATCAACGGGCAGTCGTGTGATCTCGAAGCCGTCTCGTTCCAGCGCCTCCGCCGAACGTAGCACGGCGTCGTGCTCGATGGTTGAGGTGATGACGTGCCGACCGCGATCGCGGTTGCGCAGGGCGATGCCGTGCAACGCGAAGTTATCGCCCTCGGTGCCGCCGGACGTGAAGATGACCTCCTTCGCCGCTACCCCGTAGAACGCGGCCACGTCATCGCGCGCCTGGTCGATCGCCTGGCGGGCGCGCTGCCCGAGGCCGTAAACGCTCGACGCGTTGCCGAACTCTTCCGTGAGGTACGGCATCATCGCCTCGAGCACTTCCGGATCCAGCGGGGTGGTGGCCGAATGGTCCAGATACACCATCGGCATCATTCTATGGCCGCAACCGAAGGAGGTTGGGATCGGCCGGGGTTAGGCGGAGTGCTGGCGTGACGGGCGCCAGCGGACGAGCTCCTTCATCGACCCGGTAAACGCCTTCATGTGCTCGTGGACGTCGAGCAGCTCATCGGAGCTGATCGGCCCTTCGCTGGCGGCCTTGGGCAGGCCGTCCGGATGCTTCGCCTTCTTGAGCAGGAGGACGGCCACGAAGCTGACGCCACAGTTCGCGCAGGTCACCTCGACGGTGCAATGGCCGTCCGCCTCATTCAGGAGCTTGACCTGGCAGTCGGCCAGTGCCTGCGAGCAGGCGAGGCACTTGTAGTATTTGGCCCGCTCCTTGATCAGGGCGATCAGGTTCATCGCATTCCACTATAAACGGCACTCGCTGGGCGGCCAAGCGCTCGAATCCGGAACGCCGGTCAGTCGGTCAGCCGGTAGATTCGGATCTGCGGTCCGGGCCGGACCCAATCCGCGTACCCGGCGAGCGGGACATAGTAGGTATCGATCGGGTCGAAAACGCTCGATGGGCAGCCGATCGTAGGCGAGTAGGCGGCGATCGGTGGGCCCTGGACCAGCAACGCGCTTTCGAGCGGGCTGTCCGGCCGGCAACCGGTTCCAGGCGTCTCGTACCCGATCACGATGTATTGGATCCCCTGCTGCCGGAAGCTGTCGAGCGAGGTCAGCTTCAGATCGTCGCGCGTCAGCTCGCGAATGCGGTACTGGGTCTCGAGCCGGCTGTCGAGGAAGGCCGCGACATACGGATCGGTCGCGCCGTGGCTATGCTCGCCGCTGTCAATCATTGCCTGGTCATGCGCGGGCCCGGCCATGTACGGCACGGCCGCCAGCGATCCCGTCGGCACGTGCTCTGCCAACCACTCGAAGGCCAGTGTGCGGGTATCGGTTTGCTGGATCAACGTGTCGTAGCGGAGGTCGTGGATCAAGGGCGGGGCAGCGACCACCACCATCACGGCGGCTAGAGCCAGCGCTCGCACCCTCCGATCGGTTGCGAGCTTGATCAACTCCGCGAGCGCCCGACCGGCGAGAAGAAGCAGCAAGGGAATGAGTGGGTCCGCATAGCGGAAGAAGACCGAACCACCCGCGCCGATCAGCACGATGTACACCAGCAGGAAGGCGAGCACGATCCAATCGGCCGGGGTGCGGCGCCAGAGCGCGTAGGCCAAGCCGATCGTGCCGAAGAGCAGAAGCGGCGGATCGATCCCGTACCACAGCGCCAGGCTCAGCTGCACCCAACCGATCGAGGGCGCGGTCGATTTTCCAAGATGCTGAAAGATGTAGCCGATTCCGTGCTGGGTCATGCTCGGGTCGAGCACCAGGAATGGCGAGGTGAGCACCAGCGTCGCGATCCCGACGAGGGCGATCACAGCCAGCCGGCCGAAGACATGGGTCAACGAGCTGTGCTGGGCGCGGCCGCGCAGCCATTGCGCCGCCGCCATCGCCGCGAAGACGAGGGCGCCGTTGTATTTCAGGCTGGCGGCGATGCCCAGGCCGATGCCGTTGGCCAGCAGTGGCCGGATGCCATGCGACGTGATGGTCCGGTACGCAATGTAGAGCGCCCCCGTGCAAGCGAGCGTCAGCGGGATGTCGAGCGTGCCGAAGTGGCTGTCGCGAACATGCAGGAACGCGACGGCGAGCGCCGCCGCTCCAAGGAAGCCGGCCAGCCACGAGTAGGCGCGCCGGCCGAACTCGAAAACCAGCACCACGGTGAGGCTGCCGAGGAGGGCGTCGAGAATGCGCACCCAGAGATACCCGGACGCCTGGTCGGAGACGAGCCCGAGCACCCGGAACGGTGCCAGCCAGGCCGCCGCCACATAGAAATAGAGGTGCGGCCAGTCGGCAAAGTGTGGATCGAAGACGCCGTGCAGGATCCCCATCGCTCGTCCCACCGCCACGTCCTCGTCCGGCCGGTACAGCGCAGGCAGACCGAAGTTGATGCCCCACAGCCGCAGCCCGAGGGCGATGGCGAACAGTCCAGCCATGGCCACCACGGTGGGCGGCAGCCGGCGGACGGCCTTATCTGCCGACGAGGTCCGGCCGGGTCGGGCCGTAGAGGTCGACCGGAACCGGTGTGGGCTCGTGCTTCTTCGCCTCGAGCTTCTTGACGGCGTCGATGGCCGCGGTGGTCGCGTCGCCGACCGCCGTCGTGATCTGGCGCGTCAGCTGCGAGCGGACGTCGCCGGCGGCGTACAGCCCGGGGAGGCTGGTCTGCATTGTCGAATCCGTCACGAGGAAGCCGAGCGGGTCGTGCTCCACGTGATCCCGATGGTCGAAGAACTCGACGTTGGGCTGAAAGCCGATGAAGACGAAGACGCCGGTCACCTTCAACGGCCGCGTCTGTTCGCTCAGCACGTCTTTGAGGGTGATTTCCTCGACCTGGCCATCGCTGCCCTTGATCTCCGTGACGACGGTGTTCGTCAGCAGCTCGACCTTGGGGTTCTTGCGCGCCGCTTCGACGAGGATCGCCTGGGCGCGGAAGTGTTCCCGCCGATGAATGATGTAGACCTTCTTGGCGTAGCGAGTCAAAAACACCCCTTCCTCCAGCGCGGCATCGCCGCCGCCGATGACGGCGACCACCTCTTCCTTGAAGAAGGCGCCATCGCACACGGCGCACTGCGACACGCCACGTCCCTGGAACTCACCTTCGCCCGGGATCCCGAGCTTCTTGGGCTCCCCGCCGGCCGTCAGGATGACAAAGTCGGCGGTGTACTGGCCGTCTTCGGTCTCAACGACCTGCTTGTCGCCGCGGCGATGGATGCCGGTGACCCGCGCCGTCTCCAGGTCGACCCCGAACTTGACAGCCTGGTCGGCCATCCGCTGGGCCAGCTCGGGCCCGGTGATGTGGTCGAAGCCGGGGTAATCCTCGATGGCCTCGGTGTTCAGCAGCTGGCCGCCTGGCGCCCCCCGCTCGAGCAGGACGGTTTTGACCCTGGCGCGGCCAGCATAAAGCGCGGCGGTGAGGCCGGCTGGCCCCCCGCCGATGATGACCACATCGTAGCGGCGATCCTTTTCCATCGGTTGCGAAACTCCCATGTTATCTAAGCCTGGTTGCCTCTTCAGTATTCCCAAATCGGCCCGATCCGAATACGACGGGGAACGGCTCGTGCGCGCAGCGTAACCCCTACCGGTATATAACTGCGGAAGCGGATGCGTGAGGATGAGTCGACCGGTGCCGCGGCGTTCGCTTCCCGCGGGAAGGTCGTTTCGTTGCCTCACGCGGACGCTCCCCAGGACCAGAACCATCTGACCTGGGCCTACCAGACACATGTCACAGCCATCTACCAGTACATCTACAACCGGGTGGGCAACCGCCCGGACGCCGAGGACCTCACCGCTCAGGTGTTCACGAAGGCGATCAACGGCATGCGCAGCGACGTTTCGGTCCCAGAGCTCCGCAGCTGGCTTTACCGGGTGGCCCAGACGACTCTGGCCGACCACTGGCGCGAGTATTACGCGGAGGACGCCGGCGAGCTCGACGACGATGTCACCCGGCAGCCCGCTCCCCGCGAGAACCCCGAGGCGGTACAGCGCGTCGATGCCCTGCTCGCCACCCTCCCGGAGAGTTACCGTCGGGTGCTCGAACTTCGCTTTCTGCGGGGGTATTCGGTGCGGGAGACGGCCCAGGAGCTGGAGTTGAGCGAGACCAACGTCAAGGTGCTCCAATTTCGCGCCCTGAACCGGGCCGGTCGCGAGCGGGGGACGCGGTCATGAACGACGATCCCGAGCAGCTCGACAAGTACGTCGAGGACCTGCTCCAGGATCGCAAGCCGGAGCGCACGCCGCTGCCCGACGAAGATGCGCTGCGGGCTCGCCAAACGGCGGCGATGCTGCGGGCAGCGAAGCCTGGCGCCGGCCTGCCGTCGAAGGACTTCCTGGAGCGGATGCAAGGGTCGATCCATGACTGGGTCGACGAGCAATCCGCCCGGCCGCAGCCATCCGCTCGTCCCAGCCGGCGTGCCCTGCTGCTCACCGGTGGCGCCGGGGTCGCCGCCGGCATCGCCGCTGGCGTGGCGGCGGCCATCGGTCTCGACCGGATCCCGAAACCGCCTGTTCCCGGGCCCGGCCAGGCGCTGGTCGAGAACGGCTCGTGGAAACCGGTCAAGGCGCTCGCAGATCTGCCGGAAGGCACACCGATCGCCTTTCGCTCGGGTGCCATCGAGGGCTTCTTGATTCGAAACGGCGAGGAGGTCAAAGGGCTGTCCGCGATTTGCACCCATATGGCCTGCATCCTCAACTACAGCAAGTTGCGCAACCAGTTCGAGTGCCCCTGCCACGGTGCCGCCTTCGAGCTCAGCGGCCGGCCGACGGACAAGTACGACACGCCGCTGCCGCGGTTGCCCTCGCTGAGCGTGCGGGTCGAGCGCGGCCAGGTCGAGGTCTACACCGTCTGATCAATTCCCTCCCCCTTGCGGGGAGGCGGAGGCAGGGGGTACGTAACGACGTGCCGTAGTGGTACACATGCGCGCTACGCTGGCTCTAGTCTTTTCGGCGCTGATGCTCGCCGCCTGCGGCGGTCAAGCGAATGGCCCAGGTGCGACCGCGACCCCATCGCCCTCTCCCTCGGCGACACCGACCCCGGCTCCCACTCCAACGCCATCGACGGCCGCCGCGCCGGTGGTGCTGGCCCAGAGTGTCGGCGCGATGGGAACGATCCTGGTTGCGGCGTCCAACAGCCACACCCTCTACACCTTCGACAGCGATAGCCCGGGCGTCAGTCGATGCGGCGGAGGCTGCATCGGCACCTGGCCCGCCCTGAGCATCGCGAGTGGACAGACCCCGTCCGGCGGCCCAGGGGTGACCGGAGCGCTCGGGACCATCACCCGCAGCGACGGCTCGCTGCAGGTGACGTACAAGGGCCTTCCCCTGTACTTCTTCCACTCGGACGCCAAGCCCGGCGACACGAAGGGCAATTACACCGGCTGGAGTCTCGCAAAGCCCTAGATGTGATCGCGGGGACGGCGTATGATCCGGCCCGGTGGGCGCCGTCTCAGTCCATGGCCGGCAGCGAACGCGACCTCTCCCGCGACGCGCCTGGATCGCAATCGTGGCGGCGGCCACTGCGTCGCTGGCCGCCTACCTGTTCCTTTCCGTGCTCAGTCAGCCGCTGATTTCCGGCAACGCCGAAGGGGCAGATCGCGGCACCTTCGTCTCCTCGTTATCTCCAGGCTTCGATCGGCCGGCCCGCGTCGTTGATTACGCGGATGGTGCGACCGCTACGCTCATCAAATGGGTGGGCAATGGAGGCCCCGTCAGCCTGACGGTGACCGGCGTCGAGATGTCGCCCTCCTACTGGGTCGGCCTGATCACGATCGCAGACGCGCGGGCCGGCGTGGTCGCCGGACCGGACCCATGCTGCAACGTCGACGAACAGGCAACCTGGGCGGCCCCAAGTTTTCGGCCAATCCAACTCGGTCCCAGCAAGCAGGCCCCGGTCGTCCTGCACATCCTCATGAGTCATTGCGAGTACAACTCGCCAGGCGGAACGGCAAGCATCGATTCGATCCGGATCCACTACAGCGTGCTCGGTTTCCCACATGTGCAGGACGTCCACCTGAACACGCTCTTTGCCGTGAAATCTCCTGATGCCTGCCCACGATCTGGCCCGTCGCGCCCGTCGGGCTAGCTCCGAGGCGAGACCTATTGCCGGACGATAGCGGGCACGCGTCCGCGCAAGATGTATTTCTGGATCTTCCCGGTGGCCGTCTTCGGTAGCTCCTCGACAAAGGTGACCCGTTGCGGAGCTTTGAAATGCGCCAGCTGCGAGCGGGCGAAGTCCTTGATTTCCTGCGCCGTTGCTGTCTGACCTGCTTTCAGCACCACGAAGGCGCAGGGCGCCTCGCCCCAGCGCTCGTGTGGCAGGCCGACGACGGCGACCTCCTGAATGGCCGGGTGACGGAGCAGGCATCCCTCGACCTCGATCGATGAAATGTTCTCGCCGCCGCTGATGATCACGTCCTTGATCCGGTCACGGATCTCGACATAGCCGTCGGGGTGCACGACCGCGGCGTCGCCCGAATGGAACCAGCCATCGCGGATCGCCTTGTCGGTCGCCTCGGGATCGCGGTAGTAGCCCTTGAGCACGACGTTGCCGCGGACCACGATTTCGCCGATCGTCGTCCCGTCGTGGGGCACCTCCTCACCGGTCTCCGTGTCGACCACCCGAAGCTCGCCGGAGGTGATCAGCTCCACGCCCTGGCGCGCCTTTACCACGGCTCGCTCGGCGGCCGATAGCGAGGCGTGCTCCGGGAGCGGATCGCAGACGGTGATGAAGGGCGAGGTCTCGGTCAGCCCGTAGACCTGGGTGACCTCCCAACCCAGGTCGCCCTCCAGCCGCTCGATGGTGGCCGCGGCCGGTGGCGCGCCGGCGGTGACCACGTGCACTCCGCGCGGGACATCACGCCGGATGTCGGCAGGCGCATTGGCGAGGCTGATCAGGACGGTGGGCGCCGCACAGAGCCAGGTCACACGTTCGTCGCGGATCAGCCTGAAGACCGCCGCCGGATCGGGTTTCGGCAGACAGATGTTCGTCGCGCCGACAGCGGTCACCACCCAGACGAAGGTCCAGCCGTTCGCGTGAAACATCGGCAGCGTCCACAGATAGCGGTCGCCGATCCCCAGCCGGAGGTGGATCATGGTGCCGATCGCGTTGAGGTAGGCGTTCCGATGGGTGATCATCACTCCTTTCGGTCGCGCCGTCGTACCGCTCGTGTAGTTGATCGTCAGCAGGTCGCCCTCGGCGATTTCCGGCCGGCTGAAGAGGGGCGTCTGCACCCTGACCGCGTTGTCGTAGTCAAGCCATCCCGGCTTCGAGCCGGTCAACGCAACGAGATGCTTGACCCCTGAGACGCGGTCCCGAATGCTGTCCACGGCGTCGAGGTAATCCTCGGATGCGCAGACGACTGTCGCCCCCGAATGGTCGATGATGTACGCGAAGTCGTCAGCCGTCAGCCGGAAATTGATGGGAACGAGGACGGCGCCGATCTGCGGCACGGCGTAGAAGGACTCGAGTTGCTGGTGAAGATTGGGGGCGATGTACGCCACCCGATCACCCTGGCGGATGCCGAGTTGCTGGAGGGCCGCGGACCACCGGTCACAGCGGTCGAAGAAGGCTTCATAAGTCAAGCGGAGATCCCCGTCGACCACCGCCTCTCGTCGTGGATGCAAGCGCCGAGTGCGCCGCATGAACTCGAGTGGCGTAAGCGCCGTCTCCATCAGCCCTTCCTCCTCCCGCTCCCCGGATCTGCTGCGAGTGTAGTCCGGCATGGGTCCAGGGGCAAGACGACGCCCGTCAAGACGCAGAAACCAAATGGGGGCGAACCCCGTTGGACCTCCTACGGGGGCCCGCGGGCTCTTAGCTAGACTCGAACAGCGCACATGGACCAGGTTTCAAGCACTCCGATCCTCGATCGGATCGGCACTCCAGCCGATCTGCGCTCCCTGAGCGATGCCGAGTTGCGCGCCCTCGCCGAGGAGATCCGCCAGTTCCTGGTTGCCACCGTGTCGAAAACCGGCGGTCACCTCGGGCCCAATCTCGGCGTCGTCGAGCTGACCCTGGCGCTTCATCGCGTTTTCGACAGCCCGAAGGATCGGATTTTGTGGGACACCGGGCACCAGGCCTACGTCCACAAGTTGCTGACCCGTCCCCGTGAGGGGTTCGCCCGGCTGCGCAAGCTGGGCGGGCTGAGCGGCTATCCAAACCGATCGGAGAGCGAGCACGACTTCATCGAGAACAGCCACGCCTCGACCGGGCTCAGCTATGCATCGGGGATGGCGGAAGCGCTCCGCCGTCAGGGTCGTGATGACCAGGTGGTGGTCGTGGTGGGTGACGGTGCCCTGACCGGCGGTATGGCGTACGAGGCGCTCAACAACATCGGCCATCGCAAGACCCCGGTGATCATCGTCGTCAACGACAATGGCCGCTCCTACGCGCCGACGATTGGCGGCCTGGCGCAGCACCTCGCCCAGCAACTGACGGTGCTCAATCCGAGCTATCACCGAACCAAGAACCGCGTCGATCGGATCCTGCGCGCAGTGCCAGCCGGTGACAAGGCCATCGAGGCCGGCCGTCGCATCAAGGAAGGTCTCAAAGAACTGGTGTCACCGCGCACGTTCTTCGAGTACCTCGGCATCAAGTATTCGGGGCCGATCAATGGCCACAACATCGACGACATCGAGCGCACCCTTCGCCAGGTCAGCCGGCTGCATGGCCCCCACGTCGTGCACGTCATCACCACCAAGGGCCGCGGTTATGGTCCGGCTGAAGAAGACGAGATCGATCACCTGCACGGCGTGAGCGCCTTCGATGTGCTGACTGCCAAGCCGCTGAGTCGAAAAATCACGTACACGGACGTCTTCGGTGAGGCCCTGGTCGAGGAGGCGGAGCGGGATTCGCGCGTGATCGCCATCACCGCCGCCATGGGAAGCAGCGCCGGACTGGGACCATTTGCCGAACGCTTTCCCGATCGCTTCTTCGATGTCGGGATTGCCGAGCAGCATGCCGTCACCTTCGCCGCCGGCCTGGCGATGGCCGGGATGCGTCCGGTTGTCGCCATCTACTCGACCTTCCTCCAGCGCGCCCTGGACCAGGTGATGATGGACGTCTGCCTGCATCGTCTTCCCGTCACGTTTGTCCTCGACCGGGCTGGGATCACCGGCGACGATGGTCCGTCCCACCACGGGATCTTCGACCTGACGTTCCTGCGGGCCATGCCTGGGCTGACGCTGGCTGCCGCCAGCGACCCACAGGAGCTCCGCGACCTCTTGCACACCGCACTGGTACGCGAGCCCGAGGGACCATTCGCGATTCGCTTCCCCAAAGGCGCGGCCGGCGAGACCGAGCCGCAGCCACCGCAGGTCATCCCGGTCGGTGAGTGGGAGGTTCGGCGTCAGGGCAGCGCCGCGCTCCTGCTGGCCACCGGCAAGCTGGTATCGGTGGCGACGGAAGCCGCTACGCTGCTCGACGGCGAAGGGATCCCGCTCACCGTCGTCAATTGCCGCTACATCAAGCCGCTCGATCCGCGACTGGAGGGTTGGGCGCGGCGCCACCCCGCGGTGCTGACGCTGGAGGACAATGTCGCCTCCGGTGGGTTCGGCTCAGCCGTTGCCGAGGTTCTCGCTCCGCTTGGGATCCCGGTGACCGTGATGGCCGTACCCGATACGTTCATCGAGCAAGGCGCCCAGGGGGAGCTGTTGAAGCAGCTGGGCTTGGATGCCGCCGGTGTGGCAGCCAGGATCCGGCGCACGCTCGCAGACTCTGAGTTGATGCCGGCGCCCGCGACCCAACCGGGTAGCTAGCCGTCTGCCGTGGCATCGCCGGATCCGGTCACGCAGGGGGCCGCCTACCAGCGTCTGTTGCTCGATCTGCTCGGGCGGGACGACCCGGCAACCGTCCAGGAGGCGACCCTTGCGAGCCTCGAGGAGGTGGTGCGGGACGCCGGTCCTGACCTTCGACGCCGGCCGGCTCCCCTAGAGTGGTCGGTACTGGAGCTGGTCGGTCACCTGGTGGATGCCGAGATCGTCATGTCTGGACGGTATCGGTGGGCGCTCAGCCATGACGACCCGCCGCTGCTCGGCTACGACCAGGACCTCTGGGTCGAGAAGCTGGCGCACAACGAAGACCAGGTCGACGAGCTGTTGCCGCTGTTCGGTGCCTTGCGAGCCGCGAACCTTCGTCTGTGGCGCCGCTCGTCAGCGCAGGCGCGGCGGCGGGTGGCGATCCATGCCGAGCGGGGGCCGGAGAGCTACGACCTGATGTTTCGGATGCTGGCCGGCCACGACCGTTTCCATCTCAACCAGATGCGCGCGACGCTGCAGCAGCTGCGCGCCGGAGCCTAGGCCAGCCGAGTCTCCGACTCACCGTCGGTCACGACGTGCAGTCGTGGCACCACCGGCTCCGGCGTCGGGCTCACGGTTTCGATTGCCTCGTGCAGCGGGACAGCCAGCGGCAGCGACAGCGTGAAGGTACTCCCGGCCTCAGGTCGCGATTCCACCTGGATGTCGCCACCTTGCTGGCGGGCCAGCTCGCGCGACAGATAGAGGCCGAGGCCGGTACCGGAGACGTGGCTGGTCTTGGGGTTCTCGATGCGCTCGAATCGATTGAACAGGCGAGCCAGGTCCTCGCGCCCGATGCCGACACCGTTGTCGACCACGCTCACGCTCGCGGTGCGGTCGGCCGCGCCGACGATGCAGCGAATCTTGCCGCCATCAGGTGAGTACTTGATGGCGTTCTCGATCAGGTTGCTGACGATCGTGATCAGGCGGTGGACGTCGCCGAACACGATCACCTGGCGCGGTGGAGTTTCCAGCGACAGGTCATGGCCGCTGCCAGCGAGCGGGCGCACCACCTGGAGCGCCTCCGTCGCGATGTCCCGGAGGTCGAGCCGATCGCGTTTCAAGGCCAGCCGGCCATCCTCCAGCCGGGCCGCGTCCAGCATCTGCGCCACCAGCAAGTTCATCTCCAGCGCTTTGGCCCTCAACACCTCGACCGCGCGCACCCCGGACTCCGTGAGCTGGCCGAGCGCCCGCTGCTCGAGCAGGGAGAGATAGCCGTTGATCACCCCGAGAGGACTCCGCAGCTCGTGCGATGCGAGGTTGAGGAACTGTGATTTCGTCTTCTCCAATGCGGCCAGCCGGTCGGTGACCCGGGCCCGGTCCAGGGCGGCTGTGATGTTGGCGGCGTAGCCGCGCAACCGGCCGACTTCATCGCTGCCAAAAAACGGCGTGTACGGACCCGAGACGAGCACCATCGCGCCGGGACCGGTATCGAGCGGCAGCGGCAGCACGATGGCGTCATCGCGGCTCGATCCGGGCGTGGTCAGCAGCTGGGCGCGCTGATTCTTGTCCGCCTGCTGGGCCAGCCGGCTCGCCGACTCGAGGCTGATGCCTTCCAGCGCGAGGAGCTCGGCATTCGCATCGAAGATCGCCACCCCGTCGGCGCCCACCAGGCGCAGCGCCCAATCGGCGGCCCGCTTGGCGAGCGTTGGACGATCGGGGCTGAAGAGCACCAGGTCGTAGACCGCGTCCCTGAACTGGTCCTCCTCGCCCTGCCGCCAGAGTCGGCGCAGCCACCCGGGTGGGGCGAAGCTGACATAAAGGAGGGGCAGGGCAATGATGGCGATCAGCTCGAAGATCCACTGGGCCGGCGGGCTGGTGGCGGCGGAGCCACCGAATCCAGCCACCAGCAGGATGACCACGATCGCTCCGTAACCACCCGCCACGGCGCGCAGCCGGGCCCGCTGGACGGCCGGCCGTCCTCGAGAGGCACCCCAGAAGCGCACGATCGGCTCGACGACGCAGCCGGACCACACCACGACGAGCGCGATTGTCGCCGCGGACTGCAGCGCGGTTGGCTTGACGGTTGGTGCCGCCGCAATCATGGTCGCCAGCGCGAAGACCGTCGCGGCGACGCAGAGGATCAGCGCGCCCACGCGTAGCCGGCGGCTCAGCGGAATGAACGAATCGCGGAACAGGAGCAGGGCATAGCCCGAGGCCATGAAGAGGACCAGCGTCAGATCGCCGATGATCGGTCCGGTGCGGTAGCCGGTCTCGGTGTTCAGCTGACCCAGCGCGCTGGTCAGGCCGAGCGACATGAAGGCGAGCGCCAGGTACCCGCGGCTGTTCTCGCGGTGGCGCACCCAATCGACGACCGTGAACACCCCGAGCGCGAGAAAGCTGAGGCTGACGACAGCCTGCACGACATGGAGTGCGGCGGTCATCGGGACAACTGTACCCCGGGTGACTCAGAAAAAACGACACCTAAGCGGGGGCGTTGAAGCGGTCCGGCTGGCTATCAGCTTTCCTGCAAGAGGTCCCGGCCGTAAGCGACCGGTATCATCGACTCAGCCCGGCGGGGATCGTGGCCAGGAGGTGAGCGGGCGACGGACGAGCTTCGGATCGCGATCGTCGCGCCCCCCTGGTACCCAATCCCGCCAAGCGGCTATGGCGGGACGGAACTCGTCGTCCACCTGCTGCAGAAGGAGCTTCGCCGTCTGGGGCACGACGTGACCACCTTCGGCGCCGCCGGATCGGACCAGGGAATCACCGCTCTGGCCGAGGCATCCTGGAGTCACGATCTCGGAGGGCCGGACGAACGGGCTCGGTCGGCGACCTACCTGGCCAGGGTCTACGGTGAGCTGCTGGGAGAGCGTTTCGATGTGATCCACGACCACAGCGGCTACGAGGGAGTGGTGCTCGCTCTTCACAGCGGGGTGGCGCCGGTCGTCGTCCACACCATCCACGGCGAGTTGACCGAGCCGATGGAGTCGTTCTACCGGGAAGTGATGGACCGAGTCCGGCTCTGCGCGATCAGCCTCAGCCAGGCCGCGAGCGCCCCTGCGCTCAAAGTGGCCGGCATTGTCCACAATGCGGTCGAGGTCCCGGCGGCGCCCCCCACCCAAACCCACGAGCGGTACCTGATCGAGGTTGCCCGCATCACCCCTGACAAGGGTCAACACCTGGCGATCCAGGTGGCGCGCCGGACCGGCCGCAAGCTGATCCTGGCGGGCAAAGTGGAGCGGACCGGCGACGGCCGGCGCTACTTCGAGGAGAAAGTCGAACCGCACCTCGGGCCGACCGTCGAGTACTACCCAAACGTGGCCGGTCAGCAGAAAGCGCGCCTGATCTCGCGCGCCGCCGCCGGCATCTTTCCGCTCCAGTGGGCGGAGCCATTCGGCCTGGCGATGGTCGAATGCATGGTGGCGGGAACCCCGGTGGTGGCGCTCCGCTTTGGCTCGACGACCGAGCTGATCGAGCATGGCGTCACCGGCTTTCTCGCGGAGGACGTCGACGGCTTGGTGACCGCGGTCGGACGGATCGACGAGATCGATCGCGTCCGCTGCGCCGAGGTGGCTCGCGAACGCTTTGGCCCGCACCACATGGCCCAGCGCTACCTCTCGGTCTATCGACGCGGAACTGTCGAGCTCGAGCCGTTTCGTTCGGATGGCTCAAGGAGCGACGACGCGATCACCCTCCCGCAAGCTTTGCCGACGCGTTAGCCATCCGGTCGATGATGGTCTTGCCTTCGCCGGTCGTCTCATCCAGCCAGCGCGGCTGCGCGTAGTTGTCGATGACCAGCGGCCGGTAATCGACCCGTACCAGGCGGGTGCCGTAGAAGGTGTAGCGGCCGACCACGCCTTCGCGGGTTTCCTGCGACCACATCTGGTCGAAGATGAAGTTCCCGTGGGCGTAGGTGATCAGCTTGCCGTTGTAGATCTCGACCGGCTGCACCCAGTGGGGGTGGTTGCCGATCACGAGGTCGGCCCCGTCATCGATGGCCAGGTGGCCGATCTCGCGCGGGTTGTCGGGCGCGATGCCGGGGCCCGCGACCGGCAGGAGCTCATACTCCTTGCCCCAGTGGAAGGCGACCACGACCACGTCGGCCTGCGGCCGCACCAGGTCGATTTCCCGCTTGAGCTCGCCCCGATCGATGTGGGTGCCGACCCCATTGAAGCCGAGGAAGGCGAACTTCACGCCGCGAATGTTGCGGATCTCCGTTAAGCCGAGTCCCGACATGCCGATCCCGTGCTTCGAGAGCAGGATTTCGGTCTCGTTGGTCCCTGCCGGCCCGAAGTTCGTCAGGTGGTTGTTGGCCAGGTTGGCGACGTTGACCCCCGCATAGTCGAGGCCCGCGATCGCGCGGGCGTCGCCGCAAAACTTGAAGCCCCCATGGATGATCGGGCAGTTCTTGATCAGCGGCGACTCCAGGTTGATGTAGAGCAGGTCGCCGGTCTTGAGGTAGTCGGCGGTTTGGCGCCAGGGGTAGAGCCAGTCCTTGTGGATGACCGTCTGGTAGTTCACCTCGCGAGCCGGAATGACATCGCCGGTGGCGATGATCACCCGCAGCTGCGATTGGTCGTACTGCGCCAGATCGGGTTTGTCGCTGCCGAAGATGCTGGCCAGGCTAAGCGCCGGCGGGGTGGGCGTCGGGGTCGGCGTGGGGGTGGGCTTCGGGGTTGCGGCGGCGAGCGCGGCGACCGGTGAGCTCCCGGTCGGACCGCTGGCCGGCGCCGAGCAGCCGGCCACCAACGGCAGGCAGAGGAGCGGCAGCAGGCTCAGGCGCTTCAAGCGCCGGTAGGATACACCAGCCGTAGGGACGGGACCAGCCGTGGCGCTACCAGATTGCCGCCGCTAGTACCTCGCGCAGCAAGGAAGCTTGTGCTACGGTCACTGCCTACCGACTCAGGACCGCCGATCAAAAACGCCAACGAGTGGCACCATATGGCTTGGCGGTCGCGACCCCGACGGCGGTGACGACCGTCACCACATAGAGCTCCCATGGTGGCGGTCCGGCGCTCGGCGCGCTGTATTCCGCCGTAATGGCCCCGTCAACGGCACGAGCCGGCCAGCCCTGGTTCGCATACAGTTTTGCCAGCCGCTCGAGTGTTGGCTGGTCGGTCACCTTCGTCGCCCGGCCCTCGACGACCAGGTCAAGGCCGGGGAGCGCCATCGACAGCGCGACGTTCGCATTCGCGGCCAGGTTGCGGCTCTTCCGCGTACCGGGGCCGCTCGTGAAGTAAAACTTTCCGTCCACCCAGAGTGCCCCCACGCCGGCCAGGTGTGGTTGTCCATCGGGACGGACGGTGCTCAGCCAGGTCGTCCTCGGAGATTGTGTGTCTGGGGGCGCCTCGAGTTGCTCGACCGCGCGCGACCAGGCTAGTGGCGGGTCTCCGTAGATATCGAGATTCTTCGTCTCCATCGGTCATTGAGACCGACCGGCCGAGCGATTCTCATCGGCCAGGGGCCGACGTCCATGTTAATCGCGGCTGTCCGAGTGCCCGGATGAATCGCCGCCCCCTGACGAGTCGCCGCCCTGAGACCTGCCGGATGAATCGCCACCCTGGGAACTGCCGGACGAATCGCCGCGCGACTCCCCGGACGAATCCCCGCTGCCCGACTTTCCGGACGAATCCCCATTGGCGGACTTTCCGGACGTAGTGGCTATCTGCTTTCCAGGTGTAGTGGCTATCTGCAGTTGCGAGGCGCGGGCCGCCGATTTCACGGCAGCGGCTTGCGAAAGCTGACGATTGAGCTCAGCCTCCGCTGAGGCGACGACCGCATCCATCGCGGCGATCGAGCTGGAAACCGCCGGCCTGGTGGTGGCCAGCGCCGACCGTTCGATCTCGGTCAGGGTGGCTTCGTCAGTGGAGATCAACTGGTCGAAGGCCGGCCGCCGGCTGCCGATGAGCTGCACCGCGGCGGCTTGCCGCAAGTGCTCGAGGGCCACATGGTCACGCAGAGAGGCACCGCGGATCGCGGCGCTCGGGTCGATGGCGGCGGTGGCGGTCTCGCTGATGTGGCTGGCTGCCGTCTGCAGCGCCATCGGCAGGCTGCTCGCGGTCGGCAGGGTGATGGGCGCTAGCGGCCGCTCCGGGGCCTGGGCCGCGTGGGCGACCACGCCGCTGGTCAGGGCGAACGTGATGACCATCAGGAGCAACCGGTTCGTCATGGTGAAGACCATCTGGATCGCCTCGGCTTCAGCCTAGCGTTGCCGCGGCTGCGCGACATTTCATCGGGCGTTACGTAACGGCTTGCCGGCAGGTCGTCGCGCGTCAGCAACCCGCAGGCACGAGCAATTCACACATGAATACGGCGGCGGTCGTAGACCTATCGGCCGCCCGGCCGCACGTCTCCGGTCAGCCGATCCGTGGCTCCCATGCGTCGGTGCTCAGGACGATCGTGACCGGCCCATCATTGACGAGCTGCACCGCCATCTGCGCACCGAACGAACCGTTCTCGACGTGCAGGCCGCTGGCTCGTAAGCGCTCGATGAACCGTTCGAGCAACGGCCGGCCGAGCTCCGGCCGAGCCGCGTGCAGGAAGCTCGGCCGGTTTTGCCCACGCGCATCCGCGAACAGCGTGAACTGCGAGACGACCAGAAAGTCCGCCTGGACCTGGATCGCGCTGAGGTTGAACTTGCCGGCCTCATCGCTGAAGACGCGAAGCTTCAGGATCTTATCCGCGAGATAGTCCGCGTCGCGTTCCGTGTCGGTGTCAGCGACGCCCACCAGCAGGCAGTACCCACGGCCGATCGAAGCCGCGCCGTCGTCCCACTGGACCGAGGCTTCGCTGACTCGTTGCACCACCGCGCGCATCAGGGCTGCGTCAGCCAACTGTCGATGTCCTGGAAGACTTTCTCCTTCTCGACCTCGTTGAAGATCTCGTGGTAGAGCCCGGGATACAAACAGAAGGCACGCCCTGGCGCGGTGGCGCCGGCAAAGAATCGCTCGCTGCCACTGGGGTCAACGATCTGGTCATCCCGGCCGTGCAGGAGGAGAAACGGCACGCGGAGCTCGGGCGCGCGAGCGATGAACGACTCGCCTCGGGCGATGGTGCTCGCATAGAGTCCGGCCGTGATCTGTTTGTGCACGAGCGGGTCACTCACGTAGACACGGCCGACGCCTGGATCACGGCTGAGCACATTGGGGTCGATCTCATTCGCGAAGCTCGCCTTTGGCGCGATTTTGGGCAGCACGACGGCGAGCGCTTGTTTCCAGGCCGGCACCTTGACTTTGGGCACCAGCGCGGGGGCCGAGAAGATTGCCCGATCGAGTCGGGCCGGGCGATCGAGTGCATAGGCGATCGCCAGCAGTCCGCCGAAGGAGTGCCCGACCAGGACCAATGGCCCTCCGGCTTCATCAGCGGCTCGACGGATGACGAGCTCGACGTCGTCCAGCAAAGCGTCGAGACTGGGCGCGTGCCCGCGCTGGCCGCCACTGCGGCCGTGACCGCGCTGGTCCATCGCGTAAGCCGTGGCGCCGCGTGGAGCAAACCACGCCGCCAGGTGCCGGTAGCGGCCACCGTGCTCCCCAAGCCCATGCACGATGACGAAGGTCCATCGATGCGGCACGTCCTTGGCCTGCCAGCGGCGCACCAAGAGGTCCAGGCCATCGGCCGTCTTCAGCGTCTCGGTCGACTCGTTCACGGATTGAGCCGGCGGAAGCCTCGATAGATGCGCATCGCCTCGGCCTCGGCTTCGAGGAAGGAGGGCGCGAAGTCGCGGATGCCTTTCAAGCTGAAGCCCCACATCCCCGGCTTGTCGCGTCGGAAATAAGGGTTCGGACGGTAGGTAGGGGGATAGAACGTGATCGGCTCCCCCTCCATTTTCTTGATTACCGGTCGAGCGGCCAGCACATCCTCGATCGGCATGCCGGACGGCAGCCGGCCCTGCCGGATCTCCAGGTAGCGCAGCTTGGCGATTGGATTTTCGTCATCCTTGAGCGTGGCCCGCGCGTGAAAGCGTTGCGCCGCATCATTCAGGAAGTAGAGGGTGGCGATGGCATCGGTCTCATCGCCCAGCATGCGCAGAAAACCGGCCGCGGACAGGGCTGGGCCCTCCTCGTTGCGGGCGTGGCGGAAGTATTCCATCGCGAACAGGTCGGTGGTATTGTCGGTGGCCAGCCAGAAGGCATCGCCGCGCCAGGCGCGGCTCCGCGAGAAGGCGCGGGCGTCTTTCTCCAACTCGGCGAGCCGAGCGGGGACGACATCGTACAGGCGATAAAACAGCACGCGGCGCATGGTGGTTTGAGTTAGTCAGTTAACGCCGCGCCTCGGCGGCAGCGGGATTCATTTTAAGAAGTCGCACGCTGCGTGGCGGCAGGGTGAGCCTCAGGGCATCTGACTTGATGCCGAACGACCGGCCACCCCGGCGCGGCGACCACAGATCGATCACGGAAAACGCGCCGCCCGCCCCGGCCGCCTCGGTGAAGCGCAGCCGATACGGCTTGGCGGTATCGCTCCAGTTGTAGACGGCGACGATCGCGCTGCCGCCCGCGTCGCGCCGGACCCAGAGCGGTGGCAACTCCTGGGGGAAGGCGAACCAGTGGTCCTGCGCCTCGCGATCGGGCGCGCTGAAGAGGTGTACCGGCTCGGCCGCGGGGCCACCAACCAGTCCCAGGACGTTGGGGTTGCGCAGCAGCGCCAGCCTGTCTCCGGGTAGGGTCTCCAGGTCATCGCTCAGCATGAAGACGCCGCCGGAGAGCGCGGCGATCGTGATCATCACCCGGGCTTCGTCCGAAGTGAGCTGTGGGGATGGCGCCATCACCACGTCCGCGTCGACTACGAAGAGCGACCGGTCGAAGAAGAGCCGGGCCGCCTGGTTGCGTGCCATCGACAGGATCAGGGGAAACCCGACCTCGGGCGGACCGGCCTTCCCGTTATCCATCGTGGGAATCCCGACGTCGCCGCCGATGCGAGCACCGTGGACCAGCCCGACCACGGGCATCAAGGGTGCGCCGCAGGCGAGGACGAAGGAGGTCTCGGGTTTACCCGGCGGGTTGATGGCGTCGACGATCCGTTTGAGCCCGAGCCGAAGCGCCTGCGTGCCGGTCACCTCTGGGTCATGACGACCCGCTTCGTAGGCGGCTCCGTAGAGGAAGTCGAGCTTGTAATAGTTGAAGCCGTCACGGCGAAGGCCCCGAAAGAGATCCTCGAGGAACCGTTGCGCGGCCGGGTGGGTGGGGTCGAGGATGTGGTAGGCCTTGCTCAACCGAGGATCGCGAAGTGGCGACCCGTCGCTCGACTTGAGCATCCACTCCGGGTGGGCGGCTGCCAGTTGCGAGTCGTCCGCGACGTGAAACGGCGCCAGCCAGATGCCGGCCCCGAGACGATGCCGGTGCACACGAGTGGTCAGGGCGCGCAGCCCGCTGGTGAAAAACTCGTTGGCGACCCAATCGCCCCAGCGTTGCCAGCGCGGCATCCAGCCGTCGTCGAGCTGGATTACCGGCCGGTAGCCTTTCCTCGACGTCTTGACAAGCTCGGGCATCCGTTTCGCCAGGAACGCCGCGTGCCTTGTGATATCGGTTTCGGTCACGGCCAGTCCGAGGTGGTACCAGCTGCACCAGCCGCGCGGCACCGTCGAGAAGCTGCGGGCACCGGCGGCGTGACCGGCGGCGGTCAGGGCCTTGTGCAAGGTTGCCGTCCCGTCGTCGCCGTAGAGCAGCAGGATCGGGTCCGAAACCAGGCCGCTCTGTGGCGGCAGCTCGAGGCGCAGCTCTTCCGGGAGGCCGCTGCGCTGTTCCGGCTGGGAGAGCGGCGACCCGTGCTGTTCGGCGACAAAGGTCGGAATGCTGGTCGGCAGCGAATCGCCCGGATGCTCGTCGCGGTGGTAGTGCCAGCGGAACACGGTGGCAAAGCGACTGGCCTTCATCACCTGGGCCACGAACATCGCCTGCCCATCGCAGATCGCCGCCGTCCACCACGAGGTGGCGGGCGGCTTGCGGTCGCCCTCCTTGATGGCTTCGTCCAGCGGGTGGATGCCGGCGTAGTCCCACGACTGGTAGCCGTTGATGAGCACGCTGGCCCGCCAGGGCTCCTCTCCGACATGCAGCCCCGAACCCTCGCCCTCGATCATCAGCGGTCGCCAGCCATTGAAGGTCACCGGTGCGTCGCCGCTGTTGTTGAGCTCGCACTCGATGACGACCCCGCCCTCGTGCGAGATTAGCCTGGCGGTGGCCAGCGCCGGGCCGGCCTGCCAGTGGAGCGCGAACGCGTCCGGATGCGCCAGCGGTGTCACGCTACTCGGGAACCATTGACCGTTGAGCTTCACCGCGCAGGCGGCGCCGTCGATCACCGGGCGGTCGCCTGCCAGCACCCTGAAGCGGCCGGCCTGCTGGTCGGCGAGTGGCGTTAAGTCCAGATCGCCGTCAGTCTAGCGTCAAGTTCGGCGCCCGTTGCCGCCGGACCCGGCCAAAGGGCTTGCGCCCCTCGAGCGCCTGGATAAAGAGGTAGATATGACGGGCTGCCTGGGTGTCCAGGCCGCCGAGCCAGATCGGGTGCATCTTGAGCTTGGCGGCCAGCAAATCACGGACCTCGCGGGCCTCCTCATTGCGACGCTCGGTGAGGTCCTGCACCGTTTTATCCCCTTTGCGTGGCCGTGCCCAGCCGCGCGCGCCGCGTCCCCCTTTCCCGTGGTGACGGTCAGCGCAAATTCAGCCGCTAATTATTAGCCGTGGCCGGGCAAAAATCAATCAGGCAGGAATCTTAATGACCTCGTGATCTCACGATCAGCTCATCCATCCATGGCGGTGCCATCACATGCACCGGGACGCGGTTAGGGCCGGCGACCAGGAGGAAGTCCCCTCGCTCGGCGGTTTCGAGGTAATTAAGTTGACGGTCGGTGAGGTTGAAGGCCTTCTGCAACTTCAGCGCCTCAGAGTG
>Ga0307479_10000515_pt1 | contig 34753 bp, 21 predicted proteins | sample atmos_gasesECM4C_FD_203743 | JGI IMG/M metagenome (GOLD analysis project Ga0307479, IMG submission 203743) | Hardwood forest soil microbial communities from Morgan-Monroe State Forest, Indiana, United States - atmos_gasesECM4C_515 | ecosystem: Environmental > Terrestrial > Soil > Temperate...
GCGGGCGCATGGACCTCCGCGCCGCCGCCCGCGGCTGCACGGACCTCCGCGCCGCCGGCCGCGGCCTGGACCGGCCCGCCGGCCGCGCTCTGGACCGCGCCACCGGCCGCGCTCTGCACCGCGCCGGCAACGTGGACCGCGCCACCGGCCGCGCTCTGGACCGCGCCGGCAACCGGGACCGCGCCGCCCGCCGGGACCGCGCCGCCGCCGCCGCCCGCCACCGGTGCGCCGAGCGCCGCGGTCACCACCTCGCCCGGCCAGACGCTCGGCGCCTGCCGCCGCGGGCGCACGCCCAGGTAGAGCAGCACCTCGCGCACCAGCGTGCCGAACACCGGCGCCGCGACCTGCGCGCCGTAGTACTCCATGCCCTGCGGCGCGTCCACCGCCACCACCCCCACCATCCGCGGCCGGTCGGCCGGCGCGAAGCCGACGAAGCTCGGCAGGTAGGCGTGGCGGGCATACCCTCCGGCGACCGGGATCTGCGCCGTCCCGGTCTTGCCCGCCACCGGGTAGCCGGCCACCGCGGCGCTCTTGCCGGTGCCGTCCGTCACCACCCGCTCGAGCAGCCGCCTGACCTCGGCGGCGGTGGCCGGCGAGATGGGGCGCCCGAGCACCTTCGGCCCGGAGTGGCGCCGCTCGACCGCCTCGCCGCGGCGCACCGCGTCGACCACGTAGGGCTGCAGCAGGCGGCCGCCGTCGGCCACGACGGTGACCGCGGCGGCGAGCTGCAGCGGCGTCACCGACACGCCCTGGCCGAACGCCACGTAGGCCTTGGTCAGCGGCCCCCAGCGCGCCAGCGGGTGCAGGATGCCGGCGCTCTCGCCAGGCAGGTCGATGCCGGTCGGGCGGCCGAAGCCGAAGCCCACGATGGTGCGGTAGAGGCGCTCGCCGCCGATCATCAGGGCGGCCCGGATCGCCCCGACGTTGCTCGACTTGGCGATCACGTCGGCGAAGGAGAGGACGCCGTAGCGCTTGTGGTCGCGGATGGTGATGCCGAACAGCACGATCGAGCCCATGCCGCAGTCGAACGGGTCGTCGGCGTGCACCAGCCCCGACTCGAGCGCCGCGGCGGCGGTGACGATCTTGAAGGTCGAGCCCGGCTCGTAGGCGTCCATGATGGTGCGGTTGCGCCAGCTGGCCGGCGGGTAGCGCTCGAACTCGTTGGGGTCGAAGCCGGGGTACGACGCCATGGCCAGCACCGCGCCGGTCGCGGGGTCCAGGAACACCGCGCTGCCGCGCCGCGCCCGCCGCGCCTCGACGACTCGCCGCAGCTCGCTCTCCACCAGGTGCTGCACGGTGGCATCGAGCGTCAGGTAGAGGTCGCCGCCGGGCCGCGGCTCGGTGAAGAAGAGGTCGGGGGAGACCGCCGTGCCGCGGCGCGCATCGCGCAGCACGGTGCGCATGCCGGGCTTGCCGGTGATCGCCGCGTCGTAGCTCAGCTCGAGGCCGGCCAGCCCGTGGTTGTCGGTGCCGACGTAGCCCAGCACCTGCGCCGCCAGCTCGCGCATCGGGTAGTAGCGCTTGCTCTCGGAGACGAAATGGATGCCGGGCAGGCGCAGCTGCCGCAGCGCCGCGGCCACCGGCGGGTCGAGCTTGCGCGCCACCCACACGAACTCGCGCTCCTCGCCGAGCAGGCGCTCGAGCCGGCCGGCGTGGATCCCGGGGCAGACGCCGGCGATGGCGCGGGCGGCCGCGGCGCGGTCGCCGATCTCGGAAGGCACGGCGTAGGCGGAGTCGACCTCGACCGAGACCGCCAGCTCACGCCCGGCCGCGTCGTAGATGGTGCCGCGCGGCGGGTCCAGCCTGACCACGCGCTGCTGCTGCTGGTGCGCCTTGCGCACGTAGTGCAGGTGGTCCACCACCTGCAGCTGGTAGAGCCGCAGGCCGACCAGGGCCACCCACACGAGGCCCGCCAGCATGACGACGTGAAGGCGCGACCTCACCGCTGCATCTCCTCCCAGAAGACCACCTGCGAAAGCGCCGGCGGCTGCATCCCCAGCTCGCGCACCGCCCGTTCCTCGATGCGCGGCGGGCTCGCCAGGTAGGACGCTTCCAGCTGCAGCTGCCGCTCGATCTGCGACAGGTCGCGCAGCTGCCGCTCGAGCACCTCGATCTGGTAGCCGGTGCGCAGCGCCTCGAGGTGGATCCAAGTGTAGGCGAGCAGGCCGCCGCCGAGCAGCAGCACCACCAGCAGCACCAGCGCCAGCTCGCGCGCCAGGCGGCGGTCGCGCTCCCGCACCAGGTAGGAGTTGAGCACCGGCCGGCGGAAGGCGTACGCGCGCCTCAAGGGCTCACAACCTTCTGGCGGCGCGCAGCCGCGCCGAGCGCGAACGCGGGTTCCAGGCCACCTCGTCGGGCGTGGGGCGCACCGGCTTGCGGGTCAACGCCGCGATCAACTGGCTCTCCGCGCGGGGCCGGCCGGTCACCGGGTCGATCTCGCCGCGCGCCAGGTCGCGCAGAGTGTTCTTGACGATGCGGTCCTCGAGGCTGTGGTAGGAGATCACCACCAGCCGCCCGTCGCCGGCCATCATGGTCACCGCCTGCTCGATCGTGCGCTCGAGCCCGGCGAGCTCGTCGTTGACCGCGATGCGCAACGCCTGGAACACCTGCGTCGCCGGATCGATGCGCCCTTCTCTCGGCGCGGCGGCGGCGCCCGCCCGGCCCGGCCGCCCCGGCCGCTTCGCCCGCCCCTGCCGCTTTGCCCGGCCCGCTCGCCCCGCCCGGCCGCCGCTCTTGGCGCCGTCGACGATCCGCTTGAGCTCGTCCGTGGTGGCGATCGGCCGCGCCGTCCGCGCCCCGACGATCGCCCGCGCGATCCGCCGCGCCTGCCGTTCCTCGCCGAAGTCTCTGAAGATCCGTTCCAAGTCGCCCTCCGCCAGGTCGTTGACCAGGTCCGCCGCGGTCAGCTCGGCCAGGCCCATGCGCATGTCGAGAGGGCCGGAGAGCCGGAAGCTGAAGCCGCGCTCAGGGGTGCCCAGCTGCAATGAGGAGACGCCGAGATCGAAGAGCACGCCGGCAGCGCCGCCGCGCGGAACGTCGTGCTCCGCCAGCACCTCCTCGAAGCGATGGAAGTCGGCGTGCGCGAGGCGCACCCGGCCGCCGAAGCGTTGCAGCCGGACGGCCGCGCGGCGCAGCGCCTCGGGGTCGCGATCGATGCCGAGGAGGCGCGCCTCGGGGCCCCGCTCGAGCAGCGCCTCGGCGTGCCCGCCGAGGCCGACGGTAGCGTCCACGAACAGCCCGCCGCGCTCCGGCGCCAGCAGGTCGAGCGCCTCGCGGAGCAGCACCGGGAGGTGCTCCACCACATCAGATCCCCCGCTCGCTCAGGATCCGGAAGTCGTCATCGGTGAACGGCTGATGCTCCAGGCGGCTGGCGAAGCGCTCGCGGTTCCAGACCACCAGGTGATCGAGATGGGCGCTGACCACCACCTCGCCGCTCATGCCGGCGCTCTCGCGCAGGATCTGCGGGATGAGCAGGCGCCCCTGGTTGTCGAGGCGGGCCTGCTGCCCGAAGTAGCTGATCCGCTCGAGGAAGCGCGCCTTCACCCGGTCGGTGGCCGGCATGCCGGCGAGCCGCGCCTCGATCTCTTCCCAGACCGGCAGCGGATAGAGCCATGCCGAGTCGCCCTCGATCGAGGTGACGAACAGGTCGGGCCCGTAGCGCTCCTCGATCACCCGGCGGAAATCCGTGGGGATCTTGAGCCGCCCCTTGTCGTCGACCTTGGCTGGAGCGCTGCCGCGGAACATGGCTCCTTCCACTAAAGACAAACTGCCCTGAGAAGGGATCGTAACAGTTGACTCCACTTTTGTCCATTTTTTCCCACAACATTCCACTCGAATCTCGCGCGAGGCCCACCGCGGCCCACTTTGCCATTGGAGAATCAGGCGGTAATCAATCGTAAGATGCGCGCGCGCCGGAGCCGGCGCCGTGGCCGGTCAAGTCTTTTTTCTTTTCTTTCTTGGCGGGAAGGGAGCGCAGAGGCATGCCGCCCGCTGAGATGCAAGCGCCACGGGGGCCGGAGAGGATCGGCGCGAGGAACGCTCCGGCCCCGCTGCCTCGCGATGAGACGCCGCGGATCAGCGCAGCGGCGGCGGGGCCGGCGGCGAGGTTCCCTGCGGCGGCGGGGTCGTCTGCTGCGGCGGCGGCGGCACGCTCGGCGGCGGCGGCGGGATGTTCGATGGCGGCGGAATGGTCACCGGCTCCCGGGGAGGCGCGCCCACCGGCTTCGGCGCCGGCAGTCCGCCTTCCTTGCGGCCGGTGGTGTCGACCGAGGCCGGATGCTCGCCCGCGACGTCGGCGGGCGCGGCGGCGCCCGGCGGCGTGGCCGGCGCCTCCGGCGTGGAGCCAGCGCCCGCCAGGCCTTTCAGGGACGGGTCCTCGACCGCGCCCATCTTGCGCCGGAAGTTGGTCGCGGCTGGCGGCGGATCGGCCACCACCAGCGACTTCGCCTCGAGCTCGGCGATGTACTTGACGCTGTTCTCGCGGAAGATCCGCTCCTGCTCCTGCTGCTGGATCGCCGCCTGCACCTCGGCGAAAGGCTTCACGTGCGCGGGATGGCGATCGATCAGCTGCAGCAGGTGCACGCCGCCGCGCGCCGGGATGGGCTCGCTGAGCCCATTTTTCGGCAGCTTCCAGGCGGCCTCTTCGAGCTTGGGGTCGAGGTCTTTCGGCGACACCCAGCCGAGCTCGACGACGCTGCTGACCTGCCGCTTGGCGGCATAGGCGGCGGTCGCGTCGGCCAGGCTCTTGCCCGCGGCGACCGTGGCGCGGACGTCCGCGGCGATGCGGGCGCGCTCCGACTCGGGCAGCCCGCTGTCGTCGAGCACCACCACCTCGCGCAGCTGCACCTGCTCCGGCACCGCGTACTCCTCCTGGTGCTGGCGGTAGTAGCGTCGCAGCTCCTCGTCCTTGATCTTGATCTTGGCGGTCACCTCCTTGCCGATCAGCTGCCGGATGCGGAGGTTGCGGCGGGTCTGGGCGCGCAGCTGCTCGAGAGTCATGCCGGACTGCTGCAGGGCGGCGAGGAACTCCTCGTCCGTCTTGATGCCGAAGGACTGGCGCATGTCGACCAGCTGCTGATCGACCTCCTGATCGGTGACCTCGATGGCGGCCTGGTCGGCGCGCGAGCTCAGCAGCAGCTCCTGGAACAGGTCGCGGAAGACGCTCTCCGGAACCTGGGCGAGAGCCTGCCGGCGCTCGTTGGGGTCCTCGACGCGGTGGGTGATCTCGCGCACCATGTCGGCGCGCCGGCGCTCGTAGTCGTAGAGCGTCGCGATCTGGTCGTTGACCCGCAGCACCACCCGGTTGAGCACCTCGGCAGCGGCGGGGCGGGGCGCGGTCAGCCGCGCCAGCTCAATCAGCGCCAGCAGCGCCAGCAGCGCGACGGGAATCGGATTTTTCGCCATACATGCCCTCGTACTCGAACGGGAGGTTGCGTTCGAAGACCCTGGCATTGTAGCGGTCCCTGGCCTCCCGCACCAGCGCGGCCCGCGTCCGATCGGAGCGCTCGCGGCGCAGGCGGGCGGCGATCTCGGCGCGCGCGGCCAGAAGCGGCGTCACCTCCTCCGGCAGACGCTCGACGACCTGGAAGAGATGGAAGCCGTAGTCGGCGGGCATCACCCGGCTGACCTCGCCGGGGCGCAGGCCGAAGATGACGTCGACGAAGGCCGGCGGCAGGTCGGAGCGCGCCAGCTCGCCCTGATAGCCGCCCCGCGCGGCGGCGGCGTCACGCGACAGGCGGCGCGCCACCGCCGCGAAGTCCTCGCCGCCCGCGATGGCGCGCCGGGCGCGCTCGGCGGTCGCGCGGTCCTCGGTGAGGATCTGGCGCAGGCGCACCCGCTCGGGGCGCGCGAGCTCCCGGCGGTGGCGGCGGTACCAGGCGGCGATCTCGGCCTCGCCGGGTGGCGGGCTGGCGGCCTGCCGCAACAGGGCGTCCACCGCCTGGCGCGGCGGGGCGCCAGCCGGCACCAGGCGGCGGTCGGCCGCCAGACGCAGCAGCAGCCGCTCCTCGAGGAACTGGTCGAACAGCTGGCTGAGCACGGCGCTCGCCATCACCGCGTCGGCGTCGCCCACCGTGCGCGCGAGGTAGTCCTGGAACTCGGCGGTGCGGATCTCCGTGCCGCCGACGAGCGCCGCCACGTCGGGCGCCGGGAGCGCCGGGCGGCGGCGGCAGCCGGCAGCCGGCGCCAGGGCCAGCGCCGAGGCCAGGGCCAGCGCCAGGGCGACCGCCGCGGCCGGCCGCCTCGCCGCGCCGGCTCCCGCGAACGGCAGGGCAAGCCGCCTCGTTGCGGCAGCCGCCGCGAGCGCCGGCGCCGGCCGCCCGATGCTCATTGCGCCAGCTCCTCGAGGGTGGCGCGCGCGGCGGCGAGCAGCTGGCCCCCGCCCGCCGGACCGGTCAAGGTGAGAACCCCGGTGGGGCTGAAGCTGGCGCCCGCGGTCCGCGACACCAGGTCGATGAGCTTGCCGACGTCGATGCGCGCGTCGCGGCGCAGCCTGATGACCAGCTCGTGCCCCCTGGCCGAGATCGCCTGCACCCGCAGCGACTCGGCCAGCCGCTTGAGCGCCGCCACCTCCACCAGCGTGCGGACCTGGGGCGGCGGCGGCCCGAAGCGGTCGGCGAGCTCCGCCACCAGCTCGCGCTCCGAGCTCTCGCCGGCCGCGATCTTCTGGTACAGCTCCATGCGCAGGTTGGCGTCCTCGACGTAGTCCTGCGGGATCGACATCGGCACCGGCAGGTCGAAGGCGACCGACGGCGCCTCGGCGACGCTCTCGCCGCGCAGCTCGCGCACCGTCTCCTCGAGCAGCTTGAGATAGGTTTCGATGCCGACCGCGGCGATGTGGCCGCTCTGCTCGCCCCCCAGCAGGTTGCCGGCGCCGCGGATCTCGAGGTCGCGCGCCGCGATGCGGAAGCCGGCGCCCAGGTCGGTGAACTCGCGGATGGCGCCCAGGCGCTTCCTCGCCGATTCGGACAGCACCCGGTCGGCCGGCACCATCAGGTAGCAGTACGCCAGCTGGTTGCTGCGGCCGACGCGGCCGCGCAGCTGGTAGAGCTGCGCCAGGCCGAAGCGGTCGGCGCGGTGCACGATCATGGTGTTGACGTTGGGGATGTCGATGCCGTTCTCGATGATGGTGGTGGCCAGCAGCAGGTCGAAGTCGCCGTTGGTGAAGGCGTGCATGCGGCGCGAGAGCTCGGCCTCGTCGAGCTGGCCGTGGCCGACGGTGATGCGCAGGTTGGGCACCAGCTCGCGCAGCGTGCCGAGCATCTTCTCGATCGATTCGACGCGGTTGTAGACGTAGTACACCTGGCCGCCGCGCTCGACCTCGAACTCGATGGCCTCGCGCACCACCTCCGCGTTCCAGGGCAGGATGGCGGTCTCCACCGCCATGCGGTCCTTGGGCGGCGTCTCGATCACCGACATGTCGCGCACCCCGGCCAGCGACAGCTGCAGCGTGCGCGGCACCGGCGTCGCCGACATGGCCAACACGTGCACGTCCTTCTTGAGCTGCTTCAGCCGCTCCTTCTGGGCGACGCCGAAGCGCTGCTCCTCGTCGACGATGAGCAGCGCCAGCTTGGGCACCTGGATGTCCCTGGAGAGCAGGCGGTGGGTGCCGATCAGGATGTCCGGCTGGCCGGCGGCGAGGCGCCGGCGCAGCTCGCGCACCTCCTGCGGCGAGCGGAAGCGCGAGATCATCTCGATCGACACCGGGAAGCCGGCGAAGCGGCGGCGGAAGGTCTCCAGGTGCTGATCGGCGAGGATGGTGGTCGGCGCGAGCACCGCCACCTGGCCGCCGCCGTCGACCGCCTTGAACGCCGCCCGCATCGCCACCTCGGTCTTGCCGTAGCCGACGTCGCCGCACAGCAGGCGGTCCATCGGCCGCTCGCGCTGCAGGTCCTCCTTGACCACCGCGATCGCCTCGCCCTGGTCGGGGCTCTCCTCGTAGGCGAAGGCCGCCTCGAACTGGCGCTGCAGGTCGGTGTCGGGCGGCATCGCCGGCGCCCTGGCCAGCTGGCGCTCGGCGTAGAGCTTGAGCAGCTCGGCCGCCATGTCGCGCATGCTCCCCTTGACCCGGCTCTTGGTGCGGTTCCAGGAGGTGCCGCCGAGTTGGTCCAGGCGCGGCGCGACGCCCTCGATGCCGCTGTACTTCTGCACCAGGTCGAGGCGGGTGAGCGGCAGCAGCAGGCGCTTGCCGGCGGCGTAGGCGATCTCCATCACCTCGGTCTCGGCGGCGGTGGCACCGGCGGCGCCCGGGGCGCCCGGACCGCCCGGGCCGCCCGGGCCGCCCTGAGCCAGGTCGCGCAACACCGGCGGCAGGGCTCCCGCGCCGTCGCCGTCGCGCCCCACGGAGCGCAGCGCCACGAACTGGCCGATGCCGTGGTCGGCGTGGACGACGTAATCGCCCACCTTGAGATCGCGCAGGCTGGCGAGGAAGGGGCCGAAGCGCGCCCGCGACGGCCGCCGCTGCAGCTTGGCCTGGGGCAGCAGCTGCTGCTCGCCGTAGACGGCGACGCCGGCCGCGGGCAGGCGGAAGCCGCGCGTGAGCTCCCCCGAGACCAGCTCGACGCCGCCGCGGCCGAGCGGCACCTCGCGCCCTTCCAGCAGCTCCTCGGTGCGGCGGCGGTGCACGGGCGGCACCACCACCAGGCAGCGCTCGCCCCGGGCCCGGGCGGTCGCGACCTCCTGCGGGAAGCGCGGCAGCTGGCCGTGGAAGAGGTCGGTGAGCGCGCCGTGGAAGTCCACCGGCGGCGGGGCCGCGCTCGCGGTGCCGGCCGGGCCGGCCGGGCCGGCCGCCGCGCCGGCGCCCACCACCAGGTCCGACAGCGCCAGGGGCGCCGCCGCCAGCGCCGCCCGCACCGCGGCCGCCGGCTGCTCGAGCGCCTCGGGCGGCACCGCCAGGCGGCCGGCGTCACGGCGCGAGGCGAAGTCGGCCGCGAGGCGCGCGGCGTGGTGGTCGGCCTCGGCCGCGAGCGCCGGCGGATCGACGACGAAGACCAGCGGCTGCCGCACCGCCTCGAGCAGCGAGACGCTGCCGGCGAGCAGCGGCAGGTAGTTCTCCCAGCCCGGGAAGGAGCCGGCGGTGCGCAGGCGCTCGAGCAGCTCGGCGGCTTCCGGTCCGTGGTCGGGGTCCTGCGCCACCCCCAGGCCGGCCAGCCGGCGAGCCTCCGCGGCGCCGCCGGGAAAGAGGTAGAGGGGCAGCACGCGCACCGCGTCGAGCGAGTCCTCGGAGCGCTGGGATTGCGGGTCGAACCAGCGGATCGACTCCACCGTGTCGCCGAAGAGATCGATCCGCAGCGGCGCCTCCTCGCCCGGCGGGAAGAGGTCGAGGATGCCGCCGCGCACCGCGAAGTCGCCCACCTCGTAGACCAGGTCGGTGCGCCGGAAGCCGTGCCGCGCCAGGTGGGCGGTGAGCCGCTCGAGCGGGTGCTCCTCGCCCCGGCGGAGGGTGAGCGCCGCCGCGGCGAAGGCCTCCGGCCGCGGCAGCCGGCGGTAGAGCGCCCGCGGCGTGGTCACCACGGTGGTGGCGGCACCCGAGAGCACGCAGTCGAGCGCCACCGCCTCCTGCGCCCGCACCTGCAACGACACCTCGGCCTCCTGGTAGGGGGTCAGCGACGGGGCCGGGAAGTACACCGCGCCCTGCTCGCCGCCGGCGCCGCCAGTGCCGCCAGTGCCGCAGGCCCCCGAGGCCTCGGCGGCACCGGACCTCCCGACATCCCCGGAACCCCCGGAGACCCCGGAGACCCCGGAGAACAACCGCGCCGCCTCCATCCAGGTCAAGGCGTCCGCCTCGCGCGGCACCACCGCCACCAGCTGGCGGCCGAGGTCGCGGGCCAGCAGGTCGCCCACCCAGGCCGCCGCCGGCACCGGCAGGCGCACCACCTCGGCGCGCCCCGAGAGGAGGGCGCGATAGGGCGCACTGGTGCGCAGCGTCCGGGAGAGCTCCTCCCACACGCGGTCGCTCATCGAAGGAAGTCTATCTCTCTCCCGGCCTCCCCTCGCTCATCCAGCACGGGCTCTCGCCCGACGGCGGCGGGCAGGCGGCGTCACGGCTGTGTTACGCTCGCGGCCTGCTCTGGCGCCGCGCGGTTTCCGCCCTGATCTGGAGGTAGCCACGGATGCGCGACCGTTTCCCGCAGGAAGCCGTGCTCCGCGACGGCAGCCGCCTGTTGATACGGCCCTTCACCAGCTCCGACACCGCATCGCTCTACAGCTTCTTCCAGCGGCTGCCCGAGGAGGTGCGCCGCTTCGCCTGGGACCGCATCGACAGCCGCGCGCTGATCGAGCGGTGGGGCCGCGAGCTGGACTACGACCGCGTGCTGCCGCTGATCGCCAGCGACGGGCAGCGCATCGTCGCCGACGCCACCCTGCACCGGCGCGAAGGCAGCCCGCTCCGCCTGGTGGGGAGGATCAAGTGGCTGATGGACCCGAAGTACCGCGGCCTGGGTCTCGGCACCGTCCTGGTCAACGACTTCATCCGCATCGCGCGCAACGACGGCCTGCGCCACCTGACCTGCATGCTCATCGCCGACTTCGAGGCCGACGCGGTCCGCACCTTGACCGGCCTGGGCTTCGACAGCTACCTCGTCCCCGGCTACGGCACCGACCCCGACGGCAACCAGCACGACATGGTGAAGATGGTGCTGCGGCTCTGAGACCCTGAGCCGGACGGACCTACGGAGCGCCGCCGGCGGCGCCGGGCTGAGTGGTCCATGACCACCTAGGCAAGCTCCGCCAGCAGCTCGCTGGCCTCGACGAGGTCCGGCGTGTCGAAGCCTTCGGTGAAAGCCCCGTAGACGCCGCCGAGCAGGCGCCGCGCTTCCTCGCGGCTACCGTGCTCCGCCCGCAGCCGGGCGAAGCTCATCGCCGCGCGCAGCTCGAGCGACCGGGCGGACTGCTGGCGCGCGACCTCGAGCGCACTCATGAGCGGCTCCTCGGCCGCCGCGAGCGGCGCCCCGCCCAGGCGCAGCAGGTCGCCCTTCAGGCGATACAGCTCCGACCAGAAGCAGCGGTCCTCCTGGCCGGGAGCGTCCGCCAGGGCGCGATCCACCAGGCTCTGCGCCTCGTCGAGGCGGCCGGCCAGCATGAGAGCCTCGGCGAGGAGGGCAGGGAGGAGGCAGAAAAAGGTCCTGCCGCCCAGGGCAAACCAGTCGTCGCGCCCCTGCCGCAGCGCCGCGATCCCCTCCTCGGTCCGCCCCTGGGCGGCCAGGGTCCAGCCCCCGACCACTCTGGTGAGCGCCTGGAAACTGGGGAAGCCTTCTGCCTGCGAGACGACCGCTTCGGTGTGCTGCTCGGCTCGCAGGTCGCGCAGGTACAGGCAGGTCCAGGCGGAAACGGCCGTCATCAGAGCGCGGCTGAGGCGGTGCTCGACCGCCGCGGCCTGCCGCAAAGCCTCGCCGGCGACCGCACGCGCCTGGTCGGGGTAGCCGAGCGCCCACAGGCTGCTGGCGCGCCACATCATGCAGCCGGCCGCCGGGTCCTGGCCACAGCGCCGCACGAGGTCGGCGTGGTGCCTGCCCGGATCGTAGACCGCGAGCCCGAGACCAGTGTGCTCGCAAGCGGTGGCCGGCTGACCCAGCCACCAGTGAGCGGCGCCGAGGGCGTCGCGCGCCATCAGCAGGACGCCGTCGTCCCGCGTCGCCCCGGCGGTCGCGAGCAACTCGTTCGCCAGCTCGAGCACCGCCTGCAACCGCGCCCGCATCATGAGGTGGATCGAGAGCCCGTATTGAATCGGCGGCAGGTCGCCGGAGCTGCCGACCCGCCGGCAGAGCTGGAGAGCCTTGGCAAGGCAGGCCCCGGCCTCGGGCGCGCTCCAGCCCTTGAGCGCGATCAGGCCAGGTCCCTGCGTCGCTTCGAGGAGCAGCTCGCACCGGTCTCGCTCGACGCTCTCCGGCAGCTCCTGCAGCAGGTCGAGGCCGCGCCTCGCATGCTGTATCGCCTCGGCGTATGCGTAGGCGCTTGCGGCGCGTTGGGCCGCGCGCAGCCAGTAGTCGACGGCCTCGGCCGTGCGGCCGGCCTCGGTGAGGTGGAGCGCCACCAGCTCCGGCTGGGCCTCGGCAATCTCCGGGAGGCACTTCTCCAGCACCTCGGCGATGCGTTGGTGGACCTGCCGCCGCTGCCGCTTGGCCATCGACTGCAGCAGGGCCTCCTGGACGAGCGCATGCTTCCACACGTACCGGGCGCGGCGCAGCAGGCCCCGGCGGAAGAGCAGGCCGGCCGCCACCAGCCGGTCGAGCTCCGCGGCGAGGGCGGTGTCGTCCATCGCCGCGACCTCCCGCAGCATCTCGAAGCTGAACTCCCGGCCGATGGCGGCGCCGAGCTGCGCCACCGGCCGCGCGCTGGCCAGCCGGGCGAGGCGCGCCGCCAGCACCTCCTGCAGGTTGTCGGGGATGGCCAGCGGGCGGAAGGCGCCCTTCAGCACCAGGGCGCCCGCCTGCTCCTCGACCAGGCCGGATTCCAGCACCATGCGGGTGAGGTCCTCGACGAACAGCGGTAGCCCTTCGGTCTTCTGGACCACCTCCGCCTCGACCTCGGCCGGCAGCGCCTTGCCGCCGGCGATCCTGGCGATCATCTCGGCGACCTGCCCCCGGTCGAGGCGGCCCAGCGTGAGATGGCTGGCGTCGCTGCGCTGCAACCAGGGCGCCGGCGGCGAGAAATCGGGGCGGGAGGAAAGCAGGGCCAGGATGGGGTACGAGGGGATCTGCTCGAGCAGCAGCCCGAGCCACTCCAGGGTCGAGGGGTCGGCCCAGTGGAGGTCCTCGACCACCAGCACCGCCGGCTGGTCCAGGGAGCGCTGGACCGTCGCGCCGACGAGGAGCTCGAGAGTGAGCCGGCGGCGCTCCCGCGGATCGAGCTCGACCGCCGGGTAGCGGCCCTCGCATGGGATCGAGAGCAGCGCGGCGAACAGGGGAAGGTGCTCGCGCGCGACGTCGAGCTCCTGCAGGTGGGTCTCGAGCTGGCACAGCCGGTCCTCGATCGCGGCCTCGCGGTCGAGACGCATCCAGGCCGCGAGGACCGTGACGATGGGGTGGAGCGCGGTCCCCTGGTGGAGCGGCGAACAGAGGCACTCGATCCAGTGACAGGGCTCCTGGCAGATCCGCGCCCGGACCTCCTCGAGCAGGCGCGACTTGCCGGTCCCCGCTTCCGCGCAGATCATCACCAGGCGCCCCTGGCCGGCCTTGGCCTCGGCCCAGCGGCCGAGCGCGAGCGCGATCTCGTCGCGGCGCCCGACGAGCGGGGTGAGCCCCTTCCTCAGCTCCACCTGGAAGCGGCTCGCGGCGCCGCTGTCCCGGATCACCTGGAACACGGGCTCCTCACCAACGCCTCCCGGGAGGCGCAGCGGCGCCAGCGCCTCGGTGTCGAAGAAGCCGGCCACCCGCCGGTGAGCGGCGCCGCTCACCACCACCGTATCCGGCGCCGCCACGCCGTACAGGTACTCGGCCACCGCCGGCGCCTCGCTCTGCGCGATCCGCTCGTCCGCATCGGCGCAGGCTGCCAGACCGGCAACCTCGCCCGCGTGGACGCCGGCGCGCAGGCGCAGCCGCACCCGCAGGTCCCGCGCGCAGCGGGCGCTCAGCGCGCCGGCGCCGGCGCGGATCTCGAGGGCCGCGCACACCGCTCTCCGGCAGTCGTCCTCGTGCGCCTCGGGATAGCCGAAGCAGGCGAGCGCGCCGTTGACCAGCCGCCGGGCGAGATGGCCGCCCAGGCGCTCGACGACCTCGGCGCACAGGCCATGGAACTCCGGCATCAGGTCCTGCAGCACCTCCGGCAGGTCGCCGGCGTCGAGCGGCTCGCCGTCGAGCTCGGTCGGCGACAACCCGCAGCGCAGCACGGTGAGGCGCCGGCGCTCGGCGACGCCGTGGCCCGCCGCCCCCGGGAGCGGCGCCTGACCGGGCATTGCCGGCCGCGGCGCCGGCGGCGGTTCCGGCCTCGCCTCGCGGGACCGGCGCACGCCGTCGACGGCCGCGCGCAGCTCCTGGCGAATGCGCAGGAACAGCCGCTTGCGCCTGCCGGGGTCCAGGTAGTGCTCCTCGATGGTCTCGTTGCCGCCCGGCAGGACCTGGCGGCTGGCGAGCCACGGGTGCCGCTCCCATTCGCAAGGCGAGAGGACGATGGGCAGCAGGACCATGCCGTCCGCGCGGCAGCGCTCGAGGAAGGCGGCGATCTCCACCCGCGAGCAGTAGGCCGAGTCGAGAAAGCACTGGCTGACCAGCGCCAGCGCCACGTCGGTCGAGCGCAGCCGCTGCTGGATCTCCTGGTCCCAGGCGGCGCCGGCCGCGATCCTTTCATCCGTCCACAGCTCGACCCCCTCGCCGTTCAACCCCTGCAAGAAACCGAGCAGGGAGTCATCGGCCAGGTAGCTCGCGTCGCGATGGCTGTAGCTGACGAAAACCTTGACGATGCGGGTTTCCAGACCCATGTGCTGCTGCCCTCATGTCCCGGGGTTTGTAGACACGAGCTTAGGCAGCAGTCACGTAGTTGTCAAGGTAAGAAGTCGTGATGTCGTGATGCTGGCATGGCCGAGGGACTGGCCGTTCCGGCGGCGCCGCGGGGCCAGGCGCGGGTGGAAGATCCCGGCGAGCCCAAGGCGGTGGTGGGGAGCCGGAGCGCGAGGCCGGCCGCGGATCGAAAGGAAGATCCCCTGCCAGGGCCGCGGCCGGGCTCAGGGCGCCATGTGGTAGGGGCGCAGCGCCGCGGCGGCCTCGGACATCGCCCGGCGCGCGGCCGCCAGGTGCGCCGCCTGCTCCTCCGCGCGCGCGGCCAGGCACGACGCCGCGGTGGCCTCGAGCTCGGTGTAGGCGGTGGTGAGCGGAGCGGACACCGAGTCGAGCGGCGCGGCCAGCGCCTGGGGGTCGGCGAGCAGCGCCCGCGCGGCGCCGCGCAGGTCGCGGCAGGCGGCGAGCAGGCGCGGCGGGTCCGGCGGGCTCGCGCCCGACGCCAGGCCGAACTGCGACAGGGCCAGGCTCATCGCCGTCGAGCGCGCCGTGTAGCTCCGGTACCAGGCGCGCATCGCGTCGGCCGGCTCGACCGCGGCGCGTTGCGGCTGGGCGACGCCGACGCGGGGCATCGCCTGCTCGGTGGAGCGGCGCGACCGCCGCCACTCCTGAAGCTCGGTCTGCGCCTGCTCGGTCATGCGCAGGTGCTCCTCCCACTCCGCCCGCTTGCGCCGCATCTCGGCGTCCGAGCTCGGGGCGACCGGGGGCGGGGCCGGCGCCGCGTCCGGCGGCGCGTCCGGCGGCTGCACGCCCGCCGCGGCCTCGCGCGCCGCGCTCTCCGCCTGCTTCAGGCGCAGCTCGGCCATCACCTCCGCGGGGGTCTGCGATGCCGGCGCCGGTGGCATCGCCGGCGCCGGCGGCGGGGCCGCTACGGCCGGCGACCGCGAGACCTCGGCGGCGGCTACCCGCGCGGCGGCCGCCGGCGGCGCCCCGTCGACCCAGCTGATCCTCGCTCTCGGCGGCACGCGGAGCTGGCGTGTCGCCCCGTCGATGGTGACCGCGAGGTAGTACGTGTTCTCCGGGTCGCCGCCGCGCCGGCCTTCCGCTTCGTCGTCGATCTGGAAGCTTTGCAGGGTCGGGTAGATCTGGCCCTGCTGGCGCCAGGCGTCGAACGCGTCCGCCGCCGCGCCGAGCTCGTCGCGGTCGGCGATGAAGGCCTTGTCCTTCTCCCAGCGGCAGATCGCCGCCTGCAGCACCGTGCCCGTGCTGCCGCCGGAATCCTTGATCGTCTGCAGGATGAATCGCACCCGGGTCTTGGCCGCCGAGGCCGTGCCCTCGCCGGTCATGAACCTGGCGCACCCGGCAAGCGCCAGGGACAGCAACACGCAGGAAAGGACGTGCCCTCTCGCTCTGGCCACGCCGGACCCTCCATCTCGATGCGGACGGCGCCATCTTATCGTATTCGCGCGCGGGCAAGCGGCGCCCGGCGCGCGCCGTTGTAGGATCGGGCCGGCGCGGACCGCCGCGCGGGAGCCTGGTTTGGAGAGCATCCGGAACTTCTGCATCATCGCCCACATCGACCACGGCAAGTCCACCCTGGCCGACCGGCTGATCCAGCGCTGCGGCGCGGTCGAGGAGCGCGATTTCCGCGATCAGATCCTCGACTCGATGGACATCGAGCGCGAGCGCGGCATCACCATCAAGAGCAACACCGTGTCGCTGCTCTACACCGGGAAGGACGGCAACGAGTATCACCTCAACCTCATCGACACCCCGGGCCACGTCGACTTCTCGCACGAGGTGCGGCGCTCGCTGATGTCGTGCGAGGGCGCCCTGCTGCTGGTCGACGCCTCGCAGGGCGTCGAGGCGCAGACCGTCGCCAACCTCTACCTGGCGCTCGAGTACGACCTCGAGATCGTGCCGGTGATCAACAAGATCGACCTCCCCTCCGCCGACGTCGAGCGGGTGCGCGAGGAGATCGACGCCGACCTCGGGCTCGACCCGTTCGAGGCGGTGCTGTGCTCGGCCAAGCAGGGGACCGGCATCGACGACGTGCTCGAGGCGGTGGTCGCCAAGCTGCCGGCGCCCGTGGGCGATCCCGAGGAGCCGCTCCGAGCCTTGATCTTCGACGCGCAGTACGACGTCTACCGCGGCGCCGTGCTGCTGTGCCGGGTCAAGGAGGGGACGCTGCGTCCCGGCCAGCGCATCCTCCTCATGCACTCGGCCAGGGAGCACCAGGTGGAGGAGGTCGGGCTGCTGCGGCTCAAGCGCGTGCGCACCGAGCAGCTGGCCGCGGGCGACGTCGGCTACGTCATCGCCGGCATCAAGGCGGTCTCGGAGATCGCCATAGGCGACACGCTGACCGACGCCGCGCGCCCCGCAGCCGCGCCGCTGCCGGGCTACAAGGAGGCCAAGCCGGTGGTGTTCTCGTCGATCTACCCGATCGCCACCGACGACTACGAGGACCTGGCGAAGGCGCTCGAGAAGCTGAAGTTGAACGACGCCGCGCTCACCTACCAGAAGGACGCCTCGACCGCGCTCGGCTTCGGCTTCCGCTGCGGCTTCCTCGGCCTGCTCCACCTGGAGGTGGTGCAGGAGCGCCTCGAGCGCGAGCACGGCCTGTCGCTGCTGCTGTCGGCGCCGTCGGTGCGGTACGAGGTCACCCTCGCCGACGGCGAGGTGATGCTCGTCGACAACCCGACCCTGTACCCCGATCCCGGCACCATCGACAGCGTGCGCGAGCCCTACATCAAGGCCGCGATCATGGTGCCGGAGCGCTATCTCGGCGCGGTGATGGAGCTCTGCCGCGAGCGCCGCGGCAGCGGCACGAAATTCGAATACCTGGCGGTCGGGCGCCTGCAGTTGACCTCCGAGCTGCCGCTGGCCGAGGTGCTGTTCGACTTCTACGACCGGCTGAAGACGATCACCCAGGGCTACGGCTCCTTCGATTACGAGATGCTCGACTACCGCGAGGCCGACCTGGTGAAAGTCGACATCCTGGTCAACGGCGAGAAGCTCGACGCCTTGTCGCAGCTGGTGCACCGCGACAAGGCGCGGCCGCGCGCCCTGCACTACTGCGAGCGGCTGGCCGAGAGCATCCCGCGCCAGAACTTCAAGATCGCCATCCAGGGGGCGATCGGCGGCACCGTCATCGCCCGCTCGACGATCAATCCCTACCGCAAGGACGTCACCGCCAAGTGCTACGGCGGCGACATCACGCGCAAGCGCAAGCTCCTCGAGAAGCAGAAAGAGGGCAAGAAGCGGATGAAGATGGTAGGCGCGGTCGAGGTGCCGCAGGCGGCCTTCATGGCCGTGCTCAAGTCGGACGTGGGCTGATGGCGACGCCGGCGAACGACGCTCCCCCTGCCCCCCCGCCCCGCCTGCCGGACGTGCTGCCCGTCTTCCCCTTGACCGGATCGCTGCTGCTGCCGGGCACCTGGCTGCCGCTCAACGTCTTCGAGCCGCGCTACCGCAACCTGGTCGAGGACGCAGTCGTGGACGAGCGCGGAGAGCGCTGGATCGGCATGATCCAGCCGCGGGTGCCGATGCAGGACAACTGGCCGGCGCTCGAGGAGCCGCCGGCGAACCCGGAGCTCTACACGGTCGGCTGCGCCGGCCGGGTCGAACGCTGCGAGCCGCAAGCGGACGGGCGCTACCTCATCCTGCTCAAGGGACGCTGCCGCTTCCGGGTGCACGCCGAGCTGGCACCGCGGCGCGGCTACCGGCGGGTGGCCGCCGACTACTCGGAGTTCGCGGCCGGCGACCCCGGCGAGCCCGAGGTCGCGATCGACCCGGCGCCGCTGCTGCGGGCGGTGCGCGCCTTCGGGCAGGAGCAGGGGCTGTCGTTCGACCTCGACGTCCTCGCCTCGCTGCCCGGCGTCGCGCTGCTCAACGGGCTGGCGGTCGCGCTCCCCTTCCCGCCGGCCGAGAAGCAGGCGCTGCTCGAGGCGGCCGGGCCGCGCGAGCGCCTGCTGCTGCTGCTGGCGTTGATGGGCATGGGTCTCGAGCCGCTGGCGCGCGACGAGTATTACGCCCCGCCGAAGGTGCACTAGGCGTGCAGCGGCCGGGACTCTACCTCCACATCCCGTTCTGCTCGGCGATCTGCCCTTACTGCGACTTCGCGGTGCTGCGGGGCGGGCGGCGGCGGCGGGCGGAGTTCGTGGACGGCCTGGTGGCCGAGATCGAGATGTGGCGCGGCGACGCGGCGCGCTGGGAGACGTTCGACACGGTCTACCTCGGCGGCGGCACACCCTCGGCGCTGGCGCCGGCGGAGCTGGCGCGCATCCTCGCCGCGGCGCGCGCCGCGCTGCCGGTGGCCGAGGAGGCCTGGATCGCGCTCGAGGCCAACCCCGAGGACGTCGACGCCGAGAGCGTGCGGGCGTGGCGGGAGCTGGGAGTGGCGATGCTCTCGCTGGGCGTGCAGTCGTTCGACGCGGGCACGCTGCGCTTTCTCGGGCGGCGCCACACGCCCGAGGAGGCGCGCCGAGCGGTCGAGCTGGCGCTCGGCGCCAGCTTCCCCACCGTGTCGGTCGACCTGATCTACGGGACCGGCGAGAGCTGCCGCGACGAGGAAGGCACGCCGCAAACGGCGCAGGAGCTGGCGCGCTGGCGGCGCGACCTCGAGCAGGCGGCCGCTCTCGGGCCGCAGCACCTCTCGTGCTACCAGCTGACCATCCACGAGGGGACGCCGTTCGGCTTCCGAGCGGCGCGCGGCGAGCTGCGCGAGCTGGCGGAGGCGGACCAGGCGGACCTCTTCCGGCTCACCCACGCCTTCCTGGCCGGCGCGGGCTACGCCGCTTACGAGGTCTCGAACTTCGCCCGCGCGCCCCAGCACCGGTCGCGCCACAACCGGAAGTACTGGGACCACACGCCCTACCTCGGCCTCGGTCCCTCGGCGCACTCGTTCGACGGCCGGCGGCGGTGGTGGAACGAGCGCAAGCTCCACGCCTGGCAGGCGAGGCTCGCCGCCGGCGAACGGCCGATTGCCGGCGCCGAAGAGCTCGGCCGGTGCGAGCTAGCCCTGGAAGAGGTCATGCTCGCGCTGCGCACCGCCGCCGGCCTGGACCTCGAAGGCTTCCGCCGCCGCCACGGCATCGACCTCGTGGCGCGCAACCGCCGCCTGGTCGCCGACCTCGCCGAGCGCGGCCTGCTGGCCGAATGCGACGGCCGCCTGGTGCCGACGCTCGACGGCCTGGCCGTGGCCGACGCGCTGGCGCGCGGTTTCGAGATCGTTTGAGCCGGCACCGCTCCGCGGGCCGATCCTTACTTTCGAGGCCCGAGCAGGGCGCTGGGGAGAACGCAGGCGGGTCGGCAACGGGGCCAACTGCTGGCGGCGGCTGGCCCTCATGATGGCGACGATTCACGGACCCGACCCCGGGCGGCGGCCCGAGGCCGGGGGCCGCTTGCTCACTTGTCGCGCTTGCCGAGCATCTCCATGACCTTGACGTCCTTGCCGTCGGGCGTGGCTCCCACCATGTACATCTCGAAGCGGTAGGTGTCGGGATCGACGAAGGTGTACACCTCCTTGCTCTTGACCACCTTCCCCATCATCGGATCGAACGCTTCCGCGGTCTCGGTGAGGACCTTGCACGGGTCGTCGCAGGTTCCCTTGAAGACCATGACGCCGGTGCCGTAGTTGTCGATCCAGGTGCTGAAGTACTCGTGGGTGGCGTTGTCGTAGCCGTCGGTCGCCTGCCCCTCGAACGGGCGGCCGAAGAAGCTCCCCTTGTGCACCGACCGTACATAGCGGCCGCCGAGCAGGGGCGTGAACTCCACGGTGCCCTTGAAGTCGATCGCCGGCTGGCTGGGATCCATCCAGGTCTTGCCGGTGGTCGTCCACTTGCCGGCCATGCCGGCCAGCTGCTTGTGGCGGTCCCCCGGCTCGGCCAGCTTCACGTACATCTCCATCTGCGCCTGCATCTTCTTTTCCGTCGCGGCCTTGGCGTCGGCCGGAGCGGCGGCGGTGGCCGCCGGCGCCGCGGCCGCGGCATGCTGTGGCGGCTCGGCGGCGGACGCCGGCAGCGCCCACAGGGCGATGAGCACGGCGCCGGCGAGGACGGCGGCGGCGGACACCGGGACGGCGGCGAAGCGCGCGAAACGGCTCCTCATGACGTTCTCCTTTCGGTTTGACAGGATGGGGAACGGGCTTGACCTTACGCTTTGTTACCGCGTACCCTATCAGGGGAGCGGCCGTTCGTCAAGCGCCTCGTCAAGCCGCCGGCCGCTCGGTATCATGGGCCGCCCCCAAGGCCCCCGCCAGCGCCTTTCGCGAGGGGGGAGAGGGGCTTCTCGCCATGCCCAGCTCCTACGACTCCGCCTCCATCGAGGTCTTGACCGGGCTCGAGCCGGTGCGCCGGCGGCCCGGCATGTACACCTTCACCGACCGGCCGGACCACCTGGCGCAGGAGGTGATCGACAACGCCGCCGACGAGGCGATCGCCGGCTACTGCACCGAGATTTCCGTCACCCTGCACCAGGACGGCTCGCTCGAGGTCGCCGACGACGGGCGCGGCATGCCGGTGGACAGGCATCCGGGCGAGAAGGTCTCGGGCGTCGAGGTGATCTTGACCCGCCTGCACTCGGGGGCCAAGTTCGCCGAGGGCAACTACCGCTTCTCCGGCGGCCTCCACGGCGTCGGCGTGTCGGTGGTCAACGCCCTCTCGCAGCGGCTCGAGGTGTGGGTCAAGCGCGAGGGCCGCGAGTACCACATGGGCTTCGCCGGCGGCGAGAAGACCTCGGAGCTCCGGGTGGTGGGCACGGTCGGCCAGCGCAACACCGGCACCACGGTCCGCTTCTGGCCCGAGCCCAAGGTCTTCGACTCGCCCAGGTTCACCATCTCGCGGCTCAAGCACTCGCTGCGCGCCAAGGCGGTGCTCTGTCCCGGCGTGCGCCTCCGCTTCGTCCACGAGGGGGTGCCCGAGGACGACGAGGAGTGGTACTACGAGGACGGCCTGACCGCCTACCTGCTCGACGAGCTCGAGGGCGCCGAGCGCGTTCCCGCCGATCCCTTCGTCGGCCACTTCAAGGGCAAGGACGAGGAGGTCGACTGGGCGGTCACCTGGTTGACCGACGAGGCAGACCCCGGCCCGCTGATCGCCGAGAGCTACGTCAACCTCATCCCGACGCCGCTCGGCGGCACCCACGTCAACGGCTTCCGCGCCGGCCTCACCGAAGCGCTGCGCGAGTTCTGCGAGTTCCGCGACCTGCTGCCGCGCGGCGTCAAGCTCGCCCCCGAGGACGTCTGGGCGCGCTGCGCCCACGTGCTCTCGGTCAAGATGCGCGAGCCGCAGTTCACCGGCCAGACCAAGGAGCGCCTGTCGTCGCGCGAGGCGGCCGCCTTCGTCGCCGGGGTGACCAAGGACGCCTGCGGCCTGTGGCTCAACCAGCACACGGGCGACGCCGACCGCATCGCCCGGCTGGCGATCGACAGCGCCCAGGCGCGCCTGCGGGCCGGCAAGCAGGTCAAGCGCAAGACGGTGACCAGCGGTCCGGCGCTGCCCGGCAAGCTGGCGGACTGCAGCAGCCAGGACCTGCAATCAACCGAGCTGTTCCTGGTCGAGGGCGACTCGGCGGGGGGCTCGGCCAAGCAGGCGCGCAGCCGCGAGTTCCAGGCCATCCTGCCGTTGCGCGGCAAGATCCTCAACACCTGGGAGGTCGCCTCGGCCGAGGTGCTCGCCTCGCAGGAGGTCCACGACATCGCCGTGGCGCTGGGCGTCGATCCGGGATCGAAGGACGTGTCCGGGCTGCGCTACGGCAAGATCTGCATCCTCGCCGACGCCGACTCCGACGGCGCCCACATCGCCAGCCTGCTCTGCGCCCTGTTCGTGCGCCACTTCCGGCCGCTGGTCGCCGACGGCAGGGTCCACGTGGCGATGCCGCCGCTCTACCGCATCGACGTCGGCAAGGAGGTCTTCTACGCCCTGGACGACCGCGAGAAGAGCGGCATCTTAGACCGCATCGAGGCCGAGGGGCTGCGGGGCAAGGTCAACGTCCAGCGCTTCAAAGGCCTGGGCGAGATGAACCCGATGCAGCTGCGCGAGACCACCATGGCGCCCGACACCCGCCGCCTCGTCCAGCTGCTGCTCGCCCCGGGCGCGCCGGCGGAGGGTGAGCAGGAGGTCGACGCGGTGATCGACATGCTGCTCGCCAAGGGGCGCGCGGCCGACCGCCGGGAATGGTTGATGAGCCAGGGCAATCGCGCCGAGGTCGAGGTCTAGGTCCTCGGCCGTGCGCCGTTCCACCTCCAGCCGCAAGGGACGGGGCGCAGGCGCGGATCACCCCCGGCTGCCGTTCGCGGCCGGCGGCGGCGGCGCCCCTCCCGCGGACGTCGAGCGCCAGGCCCTGGCCAGCTTCGCCGAGAAGGCGTACCTCGACTACTCGATGTACGTCATCCTCGACCGCGCCCTGCCCCACCTCGCCGACGGCCTGAAGCCGGTGCAGCGGCGCATCGTCTACGCCATGTCGGAGCTCGCGCTCTCGGCCGGCGCCAAGTTCAAGAAGTCGGCGCGCACGATCGGCGACGTCATCGGCAAGTATCACCCCCACGGCGACGCCGCCTGCTACGAGGCCATGGTGCTGATGGCCCAGCCCTTCAGCGTCCGCTACCCGCTGGTGGACGGCCAGGGCAACTGGGGCTCGCAGGACGACCCCAAGTCCTTCGCCGCCATGCGCTACACCGAGGCGCGCCTGACGCCCTTCGCGCAGGTGCTGCTGTCCGAGCTGGGGCAGGGGACGGTCGACTGGGGCCCCAACTTCGACGGCACGCTCGAGGAGCCGAAGCTGTTGCCGGCGCGCCTGCCGCACGTGCTGCTCAACGGTGCCTCGGGAATCGCGGTGGGCATGGCGACCGACATCCCGCCGCACAACGCCGGCGAGGTGGCCGCCGCCTGCATGCTGCTGCTCGACGACCGCCGCGTCCCCGACGAGCGCCTGTGGGAGGTGCTGCCAGGCCCCGACTTCCCGACCGAGGCCGAGATCATCACGCCGCGCGCCGAGCTGCGGAAGATCTACGAGACCGGCGCCGGCTCCCTGCGCCTGCGCGCCGTCTGGGAGGTCGACGGCGCCGACGTGGTGATCACCGCGCTGCCGTTCCAGGTGTCGGGCAGCAAGGTGCTGGCGCAGATCGCCGCGCAGATGCAGGCCAAGAAGCTACCGATGGTGGAGGACCTGCGCGACGAGTCCGACCACGAGAACCCGACCCGCCTGGTGATCACGCCGCGTTCCAGCCGCGTCGACGCCGCGGCGTTGATGGCCCACCTCTTCGCCACCACCGAGCTCGAGCGCTCGTACCGGGTCAACCTGACGGTGATCGGCCTCGACGGCCGGCCGCGGCTCGCCTGCCTGCGCCAGCTGCTCGCCGACTGGCTCAGCTTCCGCATCGAGACGGTGCGCCGGCGCCTGCGCTTCCGCTACGAGAAGGTGCTCGGCCGTCTCCACCTGCTCGACGGCTTCCTCGTCGCCTACCTGAACGTCGACGAGGTGATCCGCATCATCCGCACCGAGGAGGCGCCGAAGCCCCGCCTGATGGAGCGCTTCCGGCTCACCGACACCCAGGCCGAGGCGATCCTCGAGCTCAAGTTGCGCCACCTGGCGCGGCTCGAGGAGATGAAGATCCGCGGCGAGCAGGAGGAGCTGCACAAAGAGCGCGACGCGCTCGAGAGGCTGCTGTCGAGCGAGGCGCGGCTGCGGCGGCGGGTGCGCGAGGAGCTCGCCGCCGACGCCAAGGAGCTCGGCGACGCCCGCCGCTCGCCGCTCGTCGAGCGCGAGACGGCGCGCGCCTTCGACGAGGCGGCGCTGGTGCCGGTGGAGCCGATGACGGTGGTGCTCTCCGAGATGGGCTGGGTGCGCGCCGCCAAGGGTCACGACGTCGACCCGCTGGAGCTTCCCTACAAGGCGGGCGACGCCTTCCTGCAGGCCGCGCGCGGCAAGAGCAGTCAGCTGGCGGTGTTCCTCGACTCGACCGGCCGCAGCTACGCGCTGCCCGCCCACGCCCTGCCGTCGGCCCGCGGCCACGGCGAGCCGCTGTCGTCGCAGCTCGCGCCGGCGGCCGGGGCGAGCTTCGCCGGGGTCATGCTGGGCGGCCCGGGCGACGACGACGACAGCCTCTTCCTGCTCGCGACCAGCGCCGGCCAGGGCTTCGTCGCGGCGCTGCGCGACCTGGTCGCCCGCAACCGCGCCGGCAAGGCGGTGCTCGGCGTCTCGCCGGGCGCCCGGGTGCTGCCGCCGCAGCCGGTCCACGACCGCGAGCGCGGGCGGGTGGCGGCGGCGACCAGCGGCGGCCGCCTGCTCGTCTTCCCGGTGCGCGAGCTGCCGCTGCTGGCGCGCGGCAAGGGCGTGCGTCTCGTCGGCCTGCGGTCGGGCGCCCGCGCCGGCAAGCGCGGCGGCGAGCGCGGCGAGCGCGGCGACCAGCCCGAGCGGCTGGCGGCGGTCGCCGTCCTACCCGAGGGCGCGCACCTCAGGGTGCATGCCGGCAAGCACTTCCGGCACTTCAAGCCCGCCGAGCTGGCGCCGTTCGAGGGCGAGCGCGCGCGCCGCGGCGCACTGCTGCCGCGCGGCTTCCGCGACGTCAGCAGCCTCGAGGTGATCCCGTGATGCTGGGCCGGGAGGGTCAGGGCGGGCCCGGGGGACCGGCGACTCCCGGGGAACGGCAACTCCCAGGGAAACGGCGGCTGCCGGGGAACGGCACCTGCCGGGAATGGCGGACTTCAAGAAACGGCGGCTAGGGGCGGAGGAGCCGGGCAAACACGGAGGTAGCGCCGGCAACCGGTTGCGACCAGACGGCCAAGGCGTCGCCGCCGGGCGCCACGGCGATGGCGCCGGCGCGCTCGTTCCCGGCTGATCCCGTGCTCACCCGGAACTCGGCGCTCTTCGGCGTGCCATCGGCGTTGAACGCGCGGCCGAAGAGGAGACCTGCGTCGCCGGAGCCCGGGGGGGCCGGGGCCGCGGGAACCGCGTTCCAGATCGCGATGAAACCGCCGTCGGGGAGCACGCCCACGGGCTGCAGAGCCGGCCATGGGACGAGGGCATAGCCATGCTCGCTCACCTCGATGGGCTCGCCCAGCGGTGCGCCGGCGCCGTTGAAGCGCTGCGCGAAAACCGACGAGGTGCAGGGCGGCGACGATGGCAGACAGTAGTAAAGGTTGCTGACCCAGCTGACGATGAAGCCGCCTTCCGGCAGGACGCCGACACCGGCGTTGCCCAGGTTGACATAATACCCATCGGCCCCGTCGGCGTCCGACGGGGAGATGGCGCCCCCGCCAGCGCCGGCGCCGGCCTGGTCGGAGCGGCTCCAGAACAAGTCCACCTGGTCTCCCGCGTCTACGATAACGTCGGTGAGGACCCCGTCCGGACTCGCGGCGACGGCGCTGGCCGAGAACCAGTCGAGAATGCCGTACGGCGCCGGCCCGAGCTTCGGGTCCTTGGGCGCCGGTCCAAGAGGCCGGCCTCTCGCATCGAAGAAGCGGCTCAGGATGGCATCCGTGAAGCCGGGGTCGGGATGCGGCGGGCTGTCCGTGCCGGCGGCGGCGCTCCAAGAAACCGCGAAGCCGCCGCCCGGCGCCGCGGCGGCCAGCGCGCAGCAGCGGCCGTACTGGCTGTTGCCGTGCACCTTGAAGGGCTGACCGAGCGGCGCTCCCGAGCGGTCGAAGAGCCTGGCGAAAACGCTCGAGACCTGGTACCGGTTCGCCTGCTCCCAGACGACGACGAAGCCGCCGGGAAGCGCGGCAACGGCGTCGACGAGCTGCCCGGCCGGTCGCGCCAGCTGGATCTCGCCGCCGGTGGCGATGCCGTTGCGGTCGAGCAGGCGCGCGCGCAGCGTGTCGGGCCCGTTCCAGACGACCACGAACCCACCGTCGGTAAAGGCGGCTGCGGCAACGGTCGGGGTTGGCAGCCCGGCTGGCGAGGCGATGGTGCCGACGCGCACCACCGGCCCGACCGGCCCGCCCGGCGCGGCGCCCGCGGCGCAAGGGATCGCCACGGCCAGCAGCAGCGCCGCTCCGCTCGGCTTGCGCGCTCGCCGGCTTCGCATAGCTGCAATCATACCAAAATGACCCGCCGAGGGCAGGTGGCGGTTCGGTTTGGCGCTCCGGCGCCGTGACGCTATCCGGCGGGCGCCCCCGGGGATATGATCCGGGTAGAGCCGGTTTGGATGGTGCGAGGTGTCCGGGCGGCGGACGGCAGTGGCCGCCGGACCACCTGCTCTTCGATCGAGCGCCGGCCGCTCCCGCGGGGCGTCACGGCCGCCGGCTGGAGCGGCTTGCCGGGAACGCCGATGAAGGCGCAGCGGCCCAGGAAGCCCAGGCAGATGATCCAGGTCGGGAATCACCAGATCTCCCTCCCCGAAGGGATCACGGTGACCGATTGGGCGATCGAGCGGGTGCACTGGCAGAACCCGCGCATCCGCGCCTTCCTGGGCTGCATCCGCCTGCTCGAGGGAGTGTTCGAGAGCAACTACGCCCTCCTCCACTGCTCGCCCGAACGGCTGCTCGACATCTGGGCCAAGGTGCGCCAGGTCTCCGACCTCATCCGCAACCGCATCGCGCCGCTGCTCAAGGGGCGCTCGCGCATCCCCGCGCTGGAGGAGGCGCGCCAGAGCGCCGAGCTCTCGCTGCGGCTGCTCAACGGCCAGGTGCTGGAGCCGCTGGCCCGCTTCCCCGCCGGCATCGCGCCCGACCAGCTCGGCGAGATCCGCAAGCTGCTCTGCGTGTCGATCGGCCAGCTGCACGCCTTCCTGCAGGACACCTTCGGCGAGCTGATGGCGAGCGACCCGCGCAGCCTCCACGACGCCGACTACTTCCTGTCGCGGCGCTTCCCGCAGGACATCGAGGAGGCGGAGTGGCTGCACTCGACCGTCGCCCGTCTCAGCGAGTACCTCGACCGCCTCGACCAGGTGCGGCCCGCCTACCTCACGGCGATGGCGGAGCGCATGCGCGCCGACGAGCAGGTGCCCTCGCGCCAGGCCTGGGAGAACACGGCCGCGCTGCTCGAGGTGCTGATCAACGGCCTGACGCCGAAGCTCAAGGAGGTGCTGGCGCTGCGCGGCGTGCGCTTCCACGAGATGGAGATCCTCGACCGCTACGCCTGCGACGTCCCGGTCTACTGCCGCCTGCTGCTCGAGCTCCACGACACCGGCTCCTCGGCCGCGGCGGCGATGCTCGCGGCGCTCGCGGAACCGCATGCCGACCGCGCGCAGAACGGCCGCGACCTGCTCGCCTGCCATGCCGCCGTCAGCCACCGCATCGTCGGCTTGATGGTCAAGGTCGACAAGAGCCTGCAGGACCTCGTCGCCTTCCTGCCGCTCTGGCTGCAAGCCATCGAGAAGCGCCGCGCCCTGCTCCTGCGCCGGTCCGCCGAGGAACCCGCCGGGGCATCGCTGATCGATTGACTCGTCGAAGGCCGGATGGCCGGTGATGGCCAGGCGGCCGCCGCACGGCCGGTGATGGCCGTGCGGCATTCCCCGGAGGGCTTTCCCCGGAGGGCTTCTCCCCTGAGGAGTCTCCCGCGGCGGGAATATTCTCGGAAGGCGCCCGGTAGTAGCGGCCCGGGAGGACCAGCCCGATGGAGATCGTTCGCGCCACGCCGGCGCTCGCCGATACGTTGAGCCGCATCGCCCTCGATGCCAAGCGCCACTGGCAGTACCCGGAGCGCTGGATCGAGATCTGGACGCCGATCCTCACCATCACCCCCGAGTACGTGTCCGCCAACCCCACCTATGTGGCGGTCGAGGACTGGAACCCGGTCGGCTTCTACGCCTTGCTGCTGTCGAAGCCGGAGGCGCGGGCGCAGCTCGACCACCTCTGGATCACCCCGGACTGGATCGGACGCGGCCTCGGCCGCGCCCTGTTCGAGCACGCCGTCTCGACCGCCAGGGAGCTGGGGGCCAGCGTCCTCCACATCGAGGCCGAGCCCAACGCCGAGCCCTTCTACCGCCACATGGGAGCGCGCCGCACCGGCGAGCGCCGCGGCCAGATCGAGGACCAGCCGCGGGTCCTGCCCTTGATGGAGCTCGAGCTCGGTGCCCTCTCGCCGCGCCCGCCGGCGCCGCCGGCGAGCGCCGCCTCCGCCTGATCTCCGGCCGCCGATGCTGACCGGCTCGCGCAGCGACGACGCGAAGCGTGCCAGGGTGCGGGTGCACTACCCGCTCGCGGGCCGGCGGCTGGCGCTGCGCAGCGACCGGGACTGGGACGAGGACATCGAGCCGGTGGCAGAGGATGCCTCCGGCACCTGTGTCACCTTCGAGCTGACCTGGGAGCAGGGGATCTACAGCTACTGGAAGCCGGTGCTTTACGACGAGGACGGCCTCCACTGGGCGCAGGGCGAGAACTACCTGGCGCTGGCCGGCAGTCAGGCGGCGGCGGCCCCGGCGGGCAGCGGCGCGGGCGGCGCGGGGCGGCGGCGGGCGCCAGCCGGGGCACCGCCGGCGGGCCGCTCCCGGCGGGGCCGCCCGGCCGCCGCGCCGCCGGAGCGCGACGTCTACCCGCACTTCTTCGGCGATGCCGGCTGCAGCGAGTGCGGCATCATCCGGCGGCGCTCGAGCGACGGCCTGCGCGAGCACGCGCTGCGCGTCTTCTACCCGCCGGGCTACGACGAGAACACGCTCGAATCGTTCCCGGTGGTCTACATGCAGGACGGCCAGAACCTCTTCTTCCCGCAGGAGGCCTTCGGCGGCAACCCCTGGCGAATCGGCGAGTGCCTGCGCATCCTCGATGCCATGAACCTGATCCGCAAGGTGATCGTGGTGGGCATCTACCCGCGCGACCGCATGCAGGACTACACCCAGGAGGGCTACGAGAGCTACGGACGCTTCCTCGTCGAGGAGGTCAAGCCGTGGGTCGACGCCACCTACCGCACGCTGCCCGGCGCCGCGACCACGGTGACCATGGGCTCGTCGCTCGGCGGCCTGGTCTCGCTGCTGCTGGGCTGGCGGTGGCCCGAGGTGTTCGGCTGCGTCGGCTGCCTGTCCAGCACCTTCGGCTGGCGCGACGAGCTGTTCGCGCGCCTCGGGAGCGAGCCCAAGCGCCCGATCCGCATCTATCTCGACAGCGGCTGGCCACGCGACAACTACGAGGTGACGCGGGCGATGCGCGACCTGCTGGCGGCCCGCGGCTACGCCGAGGGGCGCGACCTGCTCTACCTCGCCTTCCCGCGCGCCACGCACGACGAGGCGTCGTGGGCGATGCGCGCCCACATCCCCTTCCAATTCTTCTTCGGCGGGTGACCGGGCGTTGACGCGGCAGTGGCAGACCCTGGCGAGCGCCGAGACTCCCGAGGGACGCCTCGAGCTGCGGCGGCGCGGCGCGGCCGAAACGGTGATCACCGTCGGGGGGCGGGTGCTGATGAACGGCGCCGCCCACCGTTCGGAGACGGCGCTGGCCGAGCTGGCCTGCCGCGCCATCGCCACGCGGCCGCGCCCGCGCGTGCTGCTCGGCGGCCTCGGCCTGGGCTACACCCTGCGCGCGGCGCTCGACTCCCTGCCGCGCGCGGCGAGCGTCACCGTCGTCGAGATCGAGCCGGTGATCGTGGCATGGGGCCGCGGCCCGCTCGCCGAGCTGACCGGCCGCGCCATGGAGGACCGCCGCGTCGCCATCGAGATCGGCGACGTCGCGGCGGCGATCGCCGGCGCCGCGGCCGGCGGGGCCGGCTTCGACGCCATCCTGCTCGATCTCTACGAGGGGCCGCGCACGCCGGCGCAGGGGCGCGACGACCCGCTGTACGGCCGGGCCGCCCTGGCGCGCGCCCGCGCGGCGCTCACCCCGGGCGGCGTGCTCGCGGTCTGGTCCGAAGACCGCGACGACGCCTTCGAGGCCCGCCTCGCCGCCGCCGGCTTCAGTTGGGAGCGGCGGCGCCCCGGGCGCGGCGGCCCGCGGCACACGCTCTACCTGGCGACCGCTCCGGGCGGCCGGCGAACGAGGCGGGTGCGCGCGACGCCGCGGCCGACGATCCGCGCTCGCGCCTCGGGCGCCTGAGGGGCAAGCCGAGCAGCCGAGCCGCTAGCGCGGCAATCTTCGGGCGAGCCGCTAGCGCGGCTCTTCGTCGAACGAGCCGCGAGGGTCGAGATCGACCGGCACGTCGGCGGCCGCGGCGAGCGCCGACTTGAGCTCGGCCGGCATGGCGCCGTACCTCGCGAACCAGGCCTCGGCGCGGACGCGGTTGCCGGTGGCCTCGATACGCAGCACCTCCCGCGTCAGGGTGGCGAGCGCCGCCGGCAGCTTGACGAGGTCGATGACGTAGCGCCCGCTCGCGGCCTCGCGGGCGATGGCCCCCTGCTCGACGAGGAAGTTGAACTCCATCATCTCGGCCCGCCCATGCGCCTCGCCGGTGCCGAAGCGCACGGTGCGAAAGATGCCGGCCACGTACGAGCAGTAGTACTCCGCGAGCCGCTCCTTGGGCAGCGCCCCGTGCGCCACCAGCCAGGCGAGCCCGAACATGCCGGTGACGTCCGCCTTGGCCTCCTCGAGCCCCGAGTAGGCCGGGCCGATCGCGGCGCGGATGTCCAGCTGCCGGCCGTCGCGGCGGGCGAAGGCAGGACCCAGCCCGTGGCTGATCTCGTGCATCATCACCGCGGCGAGATAGCCGGCGGCGCTGGCCTTGGCCGCCTGGTCCTGGCGCATCAGCCGCTTGGCCACCGGCAGGATGACGTCCCGCACGCGGGCGTCCATGAAGTTCTTGAAGAAGATCCGCTTGCTCCCCTTGCGCTCGTGCACCCGCGGGTCGTTCGGCAGGTTGTCGGCCACCGCCTGGTAGCCGTGGCGCAGGTCGCCGGCGCGGAATGGGCTGTCCATGACCTCCATGGGCGCCACCCGGCCGCGCTTCGAGGGACGGTCGGGCGGCGCCAGCGGCAGGGCGTCCTGGAGGTCCGCCACGTACTTCTGGAACACCGCCAGCTTGGCGCTCTCCGCCTCGTTGCGGACCAGCACCGCCGCGCCGTAGGAGGTCTTCACCCCGAGCAGGTCGTCGAGGTAGACCTCGTACGGCGCGAAGATGACGTCGAACTTGGGCTCGACCAGGTCCAGCCACGCCAGGTCGCTCGCGTAGTAGTCGTCGTCGAGCAGCGCCGCGGCGCGCAGCCGCAGGAAGTTGGCGAAGGCGGGGTCGCCGGAGAGCGCGGCGGCCTCGCGCAGCGCGGCGGCGGCGGGCTCGAGGAACTCGCGGTAGGCGACGTGGTAGGGCACGGCCACCAGCTTTCCGCCCTGGCGCCGCACCACCGCGTGCTCGTCGTAGATCGCCTCCCTGGCCGCCGGGTGCGCGGCGACCCAGGCGTCGACCTCCTGGCGGGTCGCTCCCTCCGGATAGAGCGCCCGGCCAGGGGGCGCCGGCTGCTTGCCGACGAACGGCCGGTTCTCGTCGAGCAGGTCGTAGCGGCTGCCGTTGATCCACAGCAGGCGCCGCAGGTCGCGCAGGGCCGCCGCGTGGGGCGCGGCGGGCGCCGCCGCGGCGGCGGGCGGCTTCGCGGCGAGCGCCTGGTACAGCGCCAGCGCCTGCGGATCGCTCTGCCGCCAGTAGATGCTCTCTAGCTGGCGGCAGGCCACGACCAGCTTCTCCACCAGCTGCCGCTCACGGGCGCTCAGGCCGGCGCCGGTCCAAGGCATCTCGACCGGCTTCCACTTGGCCAGCCGCTGCCGCACGTCGGGCGCCGCATCCGCCGCCGACAGCGGCGGGGCGGCGGCCGATGGCCTGGCGTCCAGCGCCAGCCACGCCAGCGCCAGCGTGGCCACACCGGCGACGGCCAACCAACCGGCGGTGCGCGACATGCCGGGAGCGAGCGCACCCGGCGCCGAGCGGCGCGGGAAGGGACGGTCGAACATGCCGGGAGTCTATATGACGGTGAGCAGGGCCTCGGCGCGCAGCCGCGAGCTCACGGCGTGTCGCCGGCCACCAGGCGGATCAGGGTGTCGCCGTACTTGCGGACGATGGTGGGACCGATGCCGGAGATCGCCAGCAGGCCCTCCTCGTCGCGCGGACGCTCGGCCGCGACGGCGAGGAGGACACGGTCGGTGAGGATGTGGAAGGCCGGGACGCGGCGGCGCTTCGCCTCGGAGCTCCGCCAGGCGCGCAGCGCCGCCCACAGGTGAGCGGGCACGGCATCGGCGGCGGCGGGGCGGCTGCCGCCGGCGGCGGGGGGCGCGGCGACGGCGCCCTCGCCGCGGCGCCCGGCCCCGGCCTCTCGCTCGCCGCGCCGGCTTGGCCCGCTCGCGCCGCCGGAGGCGTCCGCGGCGAGCGGCTCCCGCCCGCGCCGGCGCCGCCGCCCGCCCGCCGCCGCACCGCCGGCGCGGCCTTCCGCGGCGGTGGCGCGGCGGCGCTCGCGGCGGCGCGGCGCCGGCTGGGGCGGCTCCTCGGCGATCTCGATCCCGGCGATGAGGGCCTCGGGGTCGCCTCGCACGCCGTCGGCGGTGAGGCCGACGCGCAGGAAGCGGATGGCCTTGCCATCCTTGGTGAAGGAGTCCTCCTGCACCCGCGCCAGGCCGCCGCGGCTCAAGGCTTCGAGCAGCAGCTCGAACGCCTTGCGCTGCAGCGCCACGCCGTCCACGCAGTCGCGGAAGAGCTGGCCGGCGGTCTGGCCGGGGCGCGCGCGCAGCGCCTCGAGCAGCTGGCGCAGCACCTCGGCCTCGACCGCCGTGGGCGGCCGGAAGCGGCGAACCAGGCAGGCGTCGGGCGCGCAGAGGTCACACGCCCCGCATGGCCGGCCGTCGTCCTCCTGATCGCCGAAATGGCGCACCAGGTGCAGCATGCGGCAGGAATGGGACTCCGGCAGGTGCGCCATCTGCGCGAGCTGGGCCAGCTTGTGCTCGCGCTGGGCGACGTAGGGCGCCAGCCAGCCGGTGCCGCCCCGCGCCACCTGCTCTTCGGCGTCCACCCGGAGCCCGCCGTGGATCCACAGCTTCTCGAGCGCCTTGTCGAACACCTCGTCGTCGAGGCCGGCCCGGCGCCGCAGCCGCTCGACGGGCTCGGGCTCGGCGGCGGCGGCCCGCCAGACCTCCTCGAGCACGTGCGGCTCCGGGTAGTCGCGGCCGTGGAAGAACTCGTGGGTGCGGCGGTCGGCGAAGGAGTAGAGCAGGATGGCGCGAGAGGGCAGCCCGTCGCGTCCCGCGCGCCCGATCTCCTGGTAGTAGCCCTCGAGGCTTCCGGGCAGGCCGGTATGGATCACGGTGCGGATGTCCGCCTTGTCGATCCCCATGCCGAAGGCGATGGTGGCGACGATCACCTCGAGCCGCCCGGCGGCGAAGTCCGCCTGCACCCGGTCGCGGGCGGCGGCGGTCATACCGGCGTGATAGGCGGCGGCCGGCAGCTCGGACCGCAGCTCCTCGCCGAGCGCCTCCGCCTCCTTGCGCGTCGGCGCATAGACGATGGCCGGCCGGCGCGCCGGGTCGGCCAGCACCGAGCGCACCGCCAGGCGGCGGCCGGAGGGCTTGAGCTCGGCGACCTCGACGGCGATGTTGGTGCGGCGGAAGCCGTGGATGAAGCGGGCGGGCGCCTGAAGCCCGAGCTGGCTCGCGATGTCGTCCTGGACCAGCGGCGTGGCGGTGGCGGTGAGCGCGATCACCGGCGCCGGCCGGAGCTGCGGCAGGCGCTGCCCCAGCATCCGGTAGTCGGGCCGGAAGTCGTGGCCCCACTGCGAGATGCAGTGCGCCTCGTCGACCGCGACCAGGGTCGGCGGGTGGCGGGCGAGGAGCTCCGGGAAGCCGGGCACGCTGAGCCGCTCCGGCGCGATGAACAGGAAATCGAGGCGCCCTTCGAGGTACTGACCGCACACCCGGCGCGATTCGGCGCGGTCGCGGCCGGAGTGGATGCGCTCGGCGCGCAGGCCGAGGGCGGCGAGCTTGGCGGCCTGGTCCTCCATCAAGGCGATCAGCGGCGAGATCACCAGCGTGGTGCCGCCGCGGGCGATGCCCGGCAGCTGGTAGCAGAGCGACTTGCCGGCGCCGGTCGGCATCACCAGCAGCGCGTCGCGGCCGGCGGTCACCGTGCGGCAGACCGCCTCCTGGTAGGGCCTGAAGGCGGTCAGCCGGAACACCGAGCGCAGCAGCTCGCCGAGCTGCTCGGCCTGCTCCTCCGCCGGCGGGGCCGGGCGGCCGGCCGCTGCCGCCGGCGCCGCGGCCGCACGGGGAGGGCGCGAGACGGCCGGCAGCGGCGCCAGGGCCCCGGCGCGGTTTGCCGCCGCCGATGGCGCCGGAGGCGAGCCGGCGGCAGGCGCCGGGCGCGAGACGCCATCGGACGCCGGGCGCGAGGCGGCCGCGGGCGCCGCCGGCGCCGTGGCGAAGCCGAGCCGGGGTTGATAGGGCGTCGTCCGCCTCGGCGGCGGCGCGGGCGCCAGGCCGGCGGGGCGCGCGGCT
>Ga0307479_10000516_pt1 | contig 34746 bp, 33 predicted proteins | sample atmos_gasesECM4C_FD_203743 | JGI IMG/M metagenome (GOLD analysis project Ga0307479, IMG submission 203743) | Hardwood forest soil microbial communities from Morgan-Monroe State Forest, Indiana, United States - atmos_gasesECM4C_515 | ecosystem: Environmental > Terrestrial > Soil > Temperate...
GTCGATTCTCGACGACCGGCGGCTGAAAGAACTCAGCGTGAGCACGTTTATTTATTCGGCCATTTTCCTGACCGAAGGCGTTGGCCTGGCACTGGGCAAGCGCTGGGCCGAGTATTTGACTATCATCAGTACTGCTTCCCTGCTCCCGCTCGAAGTCTACGAAATCGCCAAACATGCCAGTTTCGGCAACGTACTCGTACTGGTCATCAATCTCGCCGTGGTTGCCTATCTGATCTTCGAGCTCCGACGCTTTCCAAAGCGGACCTGAGGATGCCTCAGCTGTTCCCTTTCCGGTATTCGGGCATCGCGCCACGGAGCCCCGATGCCCCGCCAGAAGTAATTTTTGGTGCCCGGACTCTGAAGATGCAACAACAGGAAGAACCCTACGGTATCGTCAGCGTATACCCTTCGCGCACGGCCGCGGCGCTCTCCCTGCCTTGATAGCGGTAAACAACGATCAAAAGCTTGTCCGCGCCGACTGCTGGATCGCCTCCCAGGGCGCTATTGGTGACCACGAAGCTCAGCACGCCTTCGCGAACTCTGCCGCGAAGAAGATCCGTCACGTTCACCGTCATTCCCTGCACGCCGTAATAGCCGCGTATGATTTTCAGGCCGTTCCAGTCATCCTGGTCGCGGTCACCTGGGTTTGGGCGACGGTCGTCCCAATCGTCGCGACGGGCATTAGACATCCGCACGTCAAAGGTGCGCACGTCCACGAAGGCGTCCTCGTTGTAGTTGAATTCGCGTTGTTCGTTCCGGCGATTTCTTGCGAAGATGCGCAGCGATTTGTCTCTCCCGACCGCAGGGTCCCCACCCATGGTTTGGTTGTTGACCGCGACTCTGCCGTTCACTCCGCCGCGTCCGATGAGGTCCTTGAGAATGTCGGTGACGTCAGTGCGCTGATTCCTGAAGCCGTAATCAGCGCGCACGATCTGCCAGCCTTCTTCCTGGGCGCCCACTCCTGCGTTGAAAATAGTGGCGCCAATGGCGAAGATGACCACGGCGATGACGAACACTCCGTAGCGATTTGTGAGTTTCATTCGAGACTCCTTGAGGGCGCGGGCCCTCTGTCCTGTTTTTCTCACTTTAACCCGGGTGGCGGCTCGTGTTAACGCCAAATCAAGGCGGGATTGTCCTGAATGCCTATAGCCGCAGCACCGCTTCCTTCCAGCGCGAGCCTGCGGTTCAATGGTTGTCTCGGTGTGGCTTCGCTAGCGAGGGAGCGCCGCTCGATTTGCAGACTGGCAGGTCATTGCCCCCTGGAAAGTCGGGCCAGCCAACGACGATATCTACGTTGCGTCTCGTGAGGCAAGGCAGCTAAACTTCGGGCACGATGAAACGCAAATTCTTCGTAATGGCCGCGATCATCCTTTTTGCTCTCCCGGCACGGGCGGAACAACCCAAGGCCCTTTTCTACCTGACGCGTGAGCCCAAGTCCGTGCGTTCTTTCCTGGCTCATGCCGACAAGATCGACATCCTCGTTCCCGCCTGGTATTCCGTTGATGCGAATGGCCTCGTCTCCGGCGGCCCTAATCCACTGGTGCTTGAAACGGCGCGCCAGCACCATGTCCCCGTCATGCCTATCGTCGTCAACGGTGAATTCTCGCAAGACGACTTCCATAAACTGCTTATGAATCGAGCGGCCTACGAAACCATGGCCAGCAGGCTCATGGCCGCCTGCAAGGAAAACGGCTATATCGGCTTTCAGTTCGATTTCGAAAACATCCACTGGACGGATCGCAGCTCGCTCTCGATCATGGTTTCCAACGTCGCTTCGGAGTTTCATAGCGCCAAACTCCAGCTCACCATCGCAACCGTGCCGAACGCTCCCGGCGCGCCGGGCGAGGGCGGTTTTTCCAATTGGATCTACGAGAATTGGCGCGGCGCGTACGAGTTGCCGGCGCTGGCGCAGAGCGTGGATCTCATCTGCCTGATGACTTATGACCAGCACACGCGCTGGACCGCCCCGGGTCCCGTAGCTGGATGGGCCTGGACCACTGGCAACCTCGATTACGCGCTCAAGTTCGTACCTCGGGAAAAGCTTTCACTGGGGATCCCGCTCTATGGCTATCACTGGTTCGCCGGGACGCCGGTGAAAGCTCCCGCGCAGCCCGGCTTCCCTTCCACGGACAAGCCCAATCCAAGCGCTGAGTACATTGCCACCGACGATGCCATGGATCTCGCCCACACTTACGGAGGCCACGTGGAATGGGATCCGGTCGACCGTTCTTCCTGGCTTTTCTTTTATCGCGACGACCTGCGCGAATGGATTTTCTTTACCGACGCGCGCACGTTTCGCGAACGCTATGCGCTGGTGAAAGACCGCGGCTTGCAGGGATTCTGCTCCTGGGTTCTCGGGGAGGAAGACGCGGCCATCTGGGAACTTTTGCCTTCCCACAAATGAGCGACTGCAGCGCGCGCTCCTGCCGGGTAGTGGGTCAGCGTCCGATTACGTGGGGTACCAATAGTTGACCGGGGGATTACAATTAAGTGTGGTGCTTCCACAGTGAAAACACTCTGGCAAAGACTAGTCGAGCGTCATAGGCGCATTAAAGCAGAACTTGACCAGCTTGAATTGGAGCTGGCACAAGAGAACGCATTAAAGCCTCCTCCACAACTGTTTCCCAAAAGACCATACAGGGCCTCGACAATTATACTCTTCTGCGTGTTTGGGTTTTTCATTGCATTCGCAGCTTGGGTTTCCTTCAGGGAATTGGTCATTCCATTCTTCCGATAGAGAACCGAGTACCGGGTGCAACCACTACGTGCCGGCGCTCTGATTTGCAAATCCTGAGGTCTTCCCTCATCATTATTCGTTTGCTTGGGGACGCGGCACGCTTCCGCTGCGGCAATTCTAGTTCTAAGTTCATTTTTTGTTCGGTCGTATTGCGATCGTTCAACCAAAAGGAGCGGCATGGAAAAGCCTTCCAAAATCGCCCCTGCCAAGGGAAAACTTGGGGTACTGCTTCCGGGCATGGGCGCTGTCAGCACGACCTTCATGGCCGGAGTGGAGCTCGTCCGCAAAGGCAAGTCGCAGCCCGTGGGATCGCTCACGCAGATGGGCACCATTCGCCTGGGAAAGCGCACGGACGCGCGTTCGCCGCTCATCAAGAAATTCGTCCCTCTCGCCGAGCTCGCCGATCTTACGTTTGGCGGCTGGGATATTTTCAAGGACAACGCTTATCAGGCCGCGGCGAATGCGGGCGTCCTGAATCCGCAGGATTTGGAAAAGGTGAAGCCTTTTCTTTCTACCATCAAACCGATGAAGGCCGCGTTCGATAACGATTTCGTGAAGCTGATCGACGGCCCCAACATCAAGAAGGGCAAGAACAAGTACGAGCTGGCGCTGCAGATCAAGGAAGACATCGCCAACTTCCGCAAGACTTCGCGCGCTTCGCGGCTGGTAACCTGTTGGTGTGGCTCCACCGAGTCCTTCGTCAAGCCCGAAGACGTGCACTCAACTCCGGACAAGTTCATCGAGGCGATGAAGTCCAATCATCCGGCCATTGCGCCCTCCATGCTCTACGCCTGGGCCTCGGTGACCAGCGGCGTTCCTTTTGCCAACGGCGCACCCAATCTGACTGTGGATATCCCCGCGATCCAGCGGCTCGCGCACGACCACAACGTGGCCATCTGCGGAAAAGATTTCAAGACTGGTCAGACGCTGATGAAGACCATCCTCGCGCCGGGCTTCAAGGCCCGCATGCTGGGGCTGGAAGGCTGGTTCTCCACGAACATTCTTGGCAACCGCGACGGCGAAGTTCTCGAGGACCCGGGCTCATTCAAGACCAAGGAAGAATCCAAGCTCAGCGTGCTGGAATATATTCTCCAGCCGGACTTGTACCCGCAGCTCTACGGCAAGATGTGCCACAAGGTGCGCATCAATTACTACCCGCCGCGGGGCGACAACAAAGAAGGCTGGGACAACATTGACATCTTCGGCTGGCTCGGTTACCCCATGCAAATCAAGGTGGACTTCCTCTGCCGCGATTCCATTCTGGCCGCGCCCATCGTGCTCGATCTCGTGCTGTTCCTCGACTTGGCGCAGCGCGCCGGTATGCGCGGCATTCAGGAGTGGCTCAGCTTCTATTTCAAGTCACCGATGACCGCGCCGGGCTTGTACCCGGAACACGATCTCTTCATTCAGTCCATGAAACTGAAGAATACCCTTCGCTGGATGAAGGGCGAAGATCTCATCACGCACCTCGGGCAGGAGTATTACGATTAATTGAGCGTGCGGCAGGGAAAACGTCGTGATCTCCACTTGCTCCGTTAGAGTAGCCTAACCTTATTCCAAGGAGCCCTATTCATGAAGAATTCGTATAACGGGAAGGCCATACCCTCCGAAGGCAAGCCGATCGGTTACAGCGGCGGCGAACTGCAAGTACCGGACACGCCGATTATTCCATTCATCGAAGGGGATGGAACGGGGCGCGACATCTGGAAAGCGTCACGGCGGGTGTTTGACGCAGCGGTGGAGCACGCCTACGGCGGGAAGCGGCGCGTGGCATGGTTCGAGGTCTTCGCCGGCGAGAAGGCATTCAATGCCTTCAACGAGTGGCTGCCGGGCGATACCGTGGACGCCATCCGCGATTTTCGCGTGGCCATCAAGGGGCCGCTCACGACTCCTGTGGGCGGAGGTATTCGCTCGCTCAACGTGGCGCTGCGGCAAATCCTGGATCTCTATTCCTGCGAGCGGCCGGTCCGCTACTTTACGGGCGTGCCTTCTCCGGTGCGCGAGCCGGAAAAAATGAATGTATTCATCTTCCGGGAGAATACCGAAGATGTGTACATCGGGATCGAGTGGAAATCCGGTTCGCCGGAAGCGAAGAAGCTCCTTGAGTTTCTGAACAACGAAATGCTGAAGGATGGAAAGAAGCAGATTCGCTGGGACTCCGGCGTGGGCATCAAGCCGATTTCTCCGACGGGAACGAAGCGGCTGGTGCGCCGGGCCATCAAGTACGCTCTGAAGAACAAGCGCAAGAGCGTGACGCTGGTGCACAAGGGCAACATCCAAAAGTTTACCGAGGGTGCCTTCCGCGATTGGGGCTACGACCTGGCGCGCGAAGAATTCCGCGCGCAGACGATCACCGAGCGCGAAAGCTGGATCGTCGACAACCTCGACAAGAATGCGGCGCTCTCAGTAGAGCAGAACGCCGCGCTGATCGAGCCGGGCCTCGAGTCCGCCACGGACGCGTTCAAGAAGACCATCTACGGCGAAGTGAAGCAGACGCTCGACGTGATTTACGCCACGCATGGGAAAGGCCAGTGGAAGCAGAAGCTGATGATCAACGACCGCATCGCGGACTCCGTGTTTCAGCAGGTGCTCTTGCGCCCGGATGAATACAGCGTGCTGGCCACTTCCAATTTGAACGGAGATTATTTGTCTGATGCATGCGCAGCCCAGGTGGGCGGACTCGGCATGGCGCCGGGATCAAATATCGGAGACGGGTTCGGCGTGTTTGAAGCGACTCACGGCACCGCGCCGAAGTACGCGGACAAGGACGTGATCAATCCGAGTTCGGTGATACTTTCGGGCGCGATGATGTTCGAGTTCCTGGGCTGGAAGGAAGCGGCCACGCTGATCGAGGACGGCATCGCGCGCACCATTCAGCAGAAGCGCGTCACCTACGATCTCGAACGGCTGATGACTGGTGCAACGAAAGTAGGCACGTCGGCCTTTGCGTCCGCGATCATTGAGAATATGAAGGGCGCTGCTGTGGCTCGTTAGTTACAAGAAATATTCAAACGCAGAGGCACAGAGGTCACAGAGAATTCACAGAAAAGACTTTTTAGGAGACAAGGAGCGGCATGAGCAGAAAAAGGGTGACGGTGGTGGGTGGCGGCTTTGTAGGATCGACGACGGCGCAACGCATCGTGGATTTGGAGCTGGCCGACGTGGTGCTCACCGACATTTTGGACGGGCCGCCCGCAGGCAAAGCGCTGGACATGATGGAATCGGGGCCCATCACGCGAACGGATTCGCGCGCGACCGGCATTTGCACTGCGTCTGGCGATTATTCTGCGACGGCCGGGAGCGACGTGGTGGTGATCACAGCGGGCTTTCCCCGCAAGCCGGGAATGAGCCGCGACGATTTGCTGAAGGCCAACTACGATGTGGTGAAAGCCGTTGTCGAGCAAATCGTCAAGCATTCGCCGAATTGCATCATCATCGTGGTGACCAATCCGCTGGATGCCATGGCGCAGGCGGCGCTCAAGGTCAGCGGCTTCCCGAAGAATCGTGTGCTCGGCATGGCCGGCGTGCTCGATTCCGCGCGCATGAGCGCGTTTGTGGCCATGGAATGCAAGGTCAGCGTGGAAAACGTGCACTCCTTCGTGCTCGGCGGGCACGGCGACGACATGGTGCCGCTGCCGCGCTACTCGACGGTGGCGGGAATTCCCCTCCCCGATCTTTTGCCCAAGCAGCGCATCGACGCCATCGTGGAGCGCACGCGCAAGGGCGGAGCCGAGATCGTGAACCTATTAAAGACCGGCTCGGCTTACTACGCACCGTCCGCCGCGGCGGTGGAGATGGTCGAAGCGATCCTGAAGGACAAAAAAAAGATTCTACCGTGCGCAGTTTATCTCGAAGGAGAGTACGGAATAAAAGGACTGTTCGTCGGCGTACCCGTCAAGCTGGGCGCCAAAGGCGTTGAAGAGATTATTCAAATCAAGCTGACGGCGGAAGAAAACGCTGCGTTGCAAAAGTCCTCGGCTTCGGTCCGCGAACTGGTGACGGTGCTCGGACTGTAAGTAACCGGCCGCCGTCCATTCGCCCTACCAGCCGAAGATTTTCGCCGCGCCGTACACCAGAGCCAGCGTGAATCCCGCAATCACCACTTCGCCGATGGCGCCGACCGCAAAGGGCCGCAGACCCTGCTTGCGCATCTCGCCGAAATTGGTTCGCAGTCCGACTCCCGCGAAAGTGAGCAGAAACGCCCAGCGCGAAAGATTGGCGAGCGCTCCGACCTGGTCCTTGTTGAAGAAGTGATAAGTCGCGAGGACCGAAATCACTAAGAAGCCGAGCACGAACTTCGGGAATTTCTGCCACAAAAATGCCGCCTTGTTTCCCACCGACTGCGCCTGCCCTTTGCCGGCCCAGTAAATGGCGTACCCGAGCACGACGAATCCGATCATCGCGTTGCGCGTGGACTTGACGAGCACCGCGAGTTTTCCAGCCGCGTCGGAGTAAAGAGCCCCCGCGGCGGTAGCCTCCGCGGTATTGTCCACGCCGAGGCCGGCCCACAACCCGTACGCACGATCGCTCAGGTGGAGGAAGTGTCCAATCACCGGGAACGTAAAAAGCGCCAGAGCGCCGAGGGCCAGAATCGCCGCTATGGAGAACGAGGAATCTTCGTCGTCCGCTTCGATAGCGCCCTTTGTGGCGATGATGGCGCTCACCCCGCAGACCGCCGAGCCAACGGCAAGAAGCGTCGTGAGCTTGGGCTTGAGCTTGAACAACCGGCCGAGAAAAGTCATGAACGCGAGCGAACCGACGATTTCAATAGCCACAAGAACGAGGCTGACGCCTCCCAGCTTGAGAATGTCTCCCAAAAGAAACCGCGCGCCCAGCAGCACGATTCCCGCTTTCAGCCAGAATTCATACGTGGCAACGCCGGTGCGGAAAATCTCCGGGACGCCAACCGTGTTGGAGATCACCAGGCCAAGGACGATGGCCCACAGCACGTATTCGATATTCGGAAAAGTCCAGTGATGCGCCTTGGCGTAGGCGCCGACGTTTTGCTCCAGCAGTTTGCCCGCATAGCCAACGGCGGCGAGCAGCAGCACTCCGGGAATAACGCGCAGAAATCGCAGCGCCGGCTGCACCGGCCGAACTTGCGGAACCGTAACTACGTCAGCCATGTTTCGTTATCTCCATTTCTCCAGGGTCTTCACCAGGGAATGTGCTTGAAGACGCCGGTGCGCACCAGCAGCGCCAGGAGAAAAGCCAACAGCACTGCCCACGTGTCCAGTGACAGCTTCCACAAGCTTCCCGTCTTCTTCGCTTCGACCTCTGCGCTCATGCGTATGCTCCTGACAATCTAACTTACCGATGCATGTGGCAAACCCGGATCTTTTCGATTTGTTCCCCAGAACTGTGCGCTGATGCTCTCAACATCGTGCGACGCCACGCGTCCGACAATCAACAGAGCCGGGGCCGGCAGTTTTTCTTCGCTGGCGAGTCTAGCCACATTGGACCAGCGCACTTGCTGTTGAGAATCCGTGGCGTGGGATACGATCACGCACGGAAGATCCGCCGGAAGCCCGCCATCCAGCAAACGCTCGGAAACCTCGGCGTAGTCCGCGCCGGGCATATACAGAACCAGCGTGGTCCTGCTGGTAACGCCGCTCCAATCCATCGCGCTGCCGTCGATTCCCCGCGAGAATGTTGTCAGTAGAATTTGCGAAGCCACCCGCCGATCCGTGAGCGAAATTCCCGCCGCCGCCGCTGCTCCCAGCGCCGCACTGATGCCGGGAACAATTTCATATTCAATTCCGGCTCTGCGAAGAGCTTCGATTTCTTCCCCGGCGCGGCCGAAAATCGAAGGGTCGCCGCCTTTTAGCCGCACGACGGCCGGGCGCGTCCGCCCATACGAAACTAGAAGCGCGTTGATTTCATCCTGGGTAAGGAGCTTGTGGCCGGCGCGCTTGCCTACGTTAATGATTTCGGCAGCGGGCGAGATCTTTGCCAGAACCGCGTCACTGACAAGCGCGTCGTGCAAGACCACATTGGCAGAAGCCAGCAGGCGAGCCGCCTTCAAGGTGAGCAGTTCGGGATCACCCGGTCCCGCGCCAATGAGGTAAACCCTGCCCATCATGCCACGCACTCGCCGCGGCCCAGCTTCAACGAATACGTTTCCGTGTCGCCCCAGTCCACGAAGATATCCTCGGAGGTGGCCGTTACTTCTGCCAGAGGAAGCAGCCGGTCCTTGATCGTTTTGTCGGGCGTCCGCGACACCCATGCGGAAAACGTCTCAGTCGCTTGCCTGTCCGTCTGATAGAAAGCCAGGAGTTCGCGAATAATCGCCGGGATGGGCCGCGCTGGCACGGACATGATCTGGCGTCCAAAGCGCACGCCGTCCGCATTCACTTTGCCGCCAAGCAAGAGCTGATAGTACGGCGCCTGCTTTTCGCCAATCTTCCTGACGTTGCCGTAAAAACCGATATCGGCAATGTGATGATGTCCGCAAGAATTGGGGCACCCGCTGATTTTGATGCGCAGCTTTTGGATTTCCGGGTCGGTGTAACCGTCCAGCTCTCGCGAAAGCACATCGGCCAGCGTCAGAGACCGCGTGATTCCAAGATTGCAAGTGGTGGCTCCAGGGCAGCCAGTAACGTCAGAGATCGTACGTGCGCCGGGAGTGACCAGCTCAAAGGTGCGAAGCTCGTCGTAGATCGCCCGCACTCGATCAAACGGCACCCACGGGATGACCAGATCCTGATTGACCGCGATGCGCACGCCCGTTAGCTCATTCTCTTCCAGAACATCCGCGAGGCCGCGCATTTGGCTGCTGTGCAGCGTTCCAGCAGTAAGTTTCACCCACACCGCCCCGTATCCGGCCTGCCGCTGGAACATCAAGTTGTGTTCGGCCCAGCGGTCGTATTCCGGATCGGTTTGAGGTTTGGCAGCTGCTGGAGACAAAGGCGCCGGCGCGATGCTGACCAGCGACGGCTGAATCGGAGAAGGCACCGCAAAGGTTTCCGCGGGAGCCTGAGAGACTTTGCGCTTCTCCGCCACCAGGCGGCGGAACTCTTCGATGCCTTTTGCCCGCAAAACGAATTTCAATCGCGCCATCAGCTTGTTCTTGCGGTTCCCCGTTTCCGTGAATACCCGCAATACTGCCTCGATCGTGGGAAGCAGCTCTTCTTCAGGCAGGAAATCCGTAAGGACCGCGGCCTCCGTCGGCAAACTTCCCAGCCCCCCGCCGACCAGAACCTTGAAGCCGCGATGCGCCGTGCCGTTGCTGCCGCGAACCTGCGCGATAAGCCCTACGTCGTGAATGCCCGCAACCGCGCAAGCGCCATCGTCCTCGCAGCCGGAGAACGCAATCTTGAATTTCCGCGGCAAGTCGTGAAAATCGGGATGGCGCAGGAGATATCGTGAGACGCCCAAAGCGTAGGGAGTCACGTCGAATGCTTCTCCGGGGCAGATACCCGCAACCGGGCAAGCCGTGACGTTGCGCACTGTGTTTCCGCAAGCCTCGCGCGTGGTCAGTCCCGCATCGGCGAGCAACCGCATCGCGGCGCCCACGTTTTCGAGTTTCACGAAATGGAATTGAACGTTTTCCCTCGTGGTGAGGTGCCCGCGCCCGGTCGAGTATTCGTCGGCAATAACCGCCAGGACCCGGAGCTGCGCGGGCGTCAGCACCCCCGCGGCGATCTTGATCCGCAGCATCTGGAAGCCCGGCTGCCGCTGGCCATAAGTGCCGTGCTTCAAGCGGAAGGGGCGAAATTGTTCCGGCGTGATGGCGCCGCTCTGCAGCTCCCGTGCGCGCTCTTCAAAACGAACGATCTCCGCTTCGATGGCCTCGCGGCTGTGCCGTTCCTCAACTTCGGTTAATGTTTCCACACTCATGGTTCTTGGCTCCCAAGTTCCCAGCTCGCAAAAATCCCCGGCCCAAAACAAAAAGCCCACGTGACCAGTCTCTCTGGCACGTGGGCTTCGGAACTTTATGATTCAGCTAGCGCTAAGTCCGGAAACTCCCCTGGCCAGAAATGGATGTCATGCGACACGCAGCGTTGCACGTGCAGGCGCAGCACATCATCTGGCAACAGGTTCTCATCAACATAAAGGATACTTCCGGGCGACCCCCTTTGTCAAAGGGTACGACCCTACAAAAATTAGATGCATCGCATCCAAAAAAGTAATCAATGGCCAACCGGAATTATTGAGGTTTCCCGGCTGCCGCGCCGGGCCCGATCAGCGTGGCGGTCTTGATCGAGTCCAGCTTGGGCCAGTTCTTCTCCAGGTACGCCTTACCCTCCTTGGCAATTAGCTCCTGGTCTGCGGAATCACCATATTGGTCGTAGAAGAAATCGACGACTTTCATCCCTTGCGCATCGATGACCCCGAACGGAGAAAAGCCCATCTGGTCGAGCCTGGCATTGTCCACCAAATTGATGAAGATTTGCGTCGAGCGGGTATTGGGCAAGCTCGTTTTCGCGTAGGTGAGATAGCCCCGCTTGTTAGATTGCGTCACGGGCTCATCCTTGATATTGGCGTTCTGCCAAACCGCCGCCACGAGAGGATAGGCGCTGATGCCGAACTGCACGACGAAGCCGGGCACCACGCGGAAGAAGCTGGCGTTGTCATAAAAGTGGTGCTTCACCAGGTTGTAAAAACGGTCGGCGCCGATCGGTGCCCACGCACGAGTCACCGTCACGACAAAATCTCCGCGCGTGGTAACAAACTTCACTCGAAACGTTTCCGGGGCCTCTTCTTTGAGCAGCGCGGGGCGAAGAAGCGCGCGGTCATAACTGGAGCGTGTCGTTTCTGCTGGCGCACTCGCCGTCGCCTCAGGTGGCGTGGGCGCAGGCGCAGGCGTTTCTGCTTTTGGCTCGGCCGGAGCCTCAGCCTTGGGCTTCTCCGGCGGCGGCGCCTCCGCCGTCTGCTCTTTCGCCTTACAACCAAAAAACAACATTCCGATGGCCACGGCGCCGACAAACCACTTTACGCGTTTCATGATCGAACATCCCCCCTGTCAATCTTCCGAAATCGTCTCCGTTGATTCTACTTCCCGGCATTCAGCTCACGGCTGATCCGTTCCACTTCCGTCATCACACGCAGGGTATTTTCGCCGAGAATTTTCCTTACGTCATCCTCGGAGTAGCCTTTTTGCAACAGCGCTTCGGTGATTTTCGGAAGTTTCGAGGCGTCTTCCATGCCGTACGGCATATTGGCGCCGTCGAAGTCCGAACCCAGGCCCACGTGCTCGATGCCTGCCACTTTCACCGCATGATCGATATGCTCGATGATCTTGCCGAATTCCACGCGCGGGAGTTTCCCCTGTTCGACGTACTCACGAGTAATGCGCTCCCCTTCGATAATCTGGCAGCCTTCGTTGTCGCCACACAGCTTCACAAGGTCGGCGCTTCTGGCCTTGTCCAGCTCCGGATTGCCCTTTTCGGCGTCGCGGAATTCCTGGCTAAGGAATCCGACGTGATAGTTGATCTGCACCACGCCGCCCTTCGCCGCGAGGTCCTTCATCATCTGGTCGGTCATGTTGCGCGGCGCGGCGCAAATCGCGCGGCAGGCAGAGTGTGAAGCGAACAGCGGCGCTTTGCTGACTTCCAATGCGTCGTAAAACGTTTTATCGCTCACGTGGGAAATATCCACTATCACACCAAGGCGGTTCATTTCGCGAACCACGTCTTTGCCGAAATCGGTGAGGCCGTTGTGCATCGCCTTGTCCGTCGAAGCGTCAGCCCATTCCGTGTTTCCCGTGTGCGTCAGCGTCATGTAGCGCACGCCCAGCGCCGCGTAACTGCGCAGCACGCCGAGGTTTGAATGGATCATGTGGCCGCCTTCGACTCCCATCAGTGCGGCTATCTTGCCCTGCTTGCGAGCTTCGCGGATTTCCGCCGCGCTCGTCGCAAGAACGAGTTCGTTCGAATGCTTGCGAACCTGCTCCCTCACCGCGTCAATCTGAACGAGCGCCCGGTTGACCGCCTCCGGGCCTGTAATTTTGCTGGGAATCCAAATGGAAAAGAAGATAGCCCCGAGCCCGCCCTCCTTCATCCGCGGGATGTCGATGCTCCCGCTGCCGCTGCGCACCCCAAGGTCAAACTTGCCGTCAAGAAAGCGCTGCGTGGTGTCGTCATGCGTGTCCAGAACAATGGAGGAGAAGTGCAGCTTGCGCGCTTTTTCAGACATGGAATCGGCGGACACCGCGAGTCCCGCCACGCCCACCGCTGAAACACACACGACAACCAGCAACAGAGCGCGGACCATACTCTTCCCCCAGTGAAACGCCCCACTGAAACGCCCAAGTGAAACGCCCAAGTGAAACGATTGATGGTAACGGAAACTGATTTAGTGCGCCACGTGATTAACCGGCAAGCCAGCCGAGAAGCGCTTGTTTCCACGCCTCGCGATTCACTTCCGCGATGGACTCAGTCAAAGGAATTCCCTTGGGGCAGGCATGCACGCAATTCTGCGCGTTGGCGCATTCCTGGATGCCGCCCGGACCCATGAGCGCCGCGAGGCGCTCGCTCTTATTCATCGCTCCCGTGGGGTGCATGTTGAAAAGCCGCACCTGGCTGATGATCGCCGCGCCCACGAACTGATTATGCTCATTCACCTGTGGGCAAACTTCCAGGCAGTTGCCGCAGGTAATGCAGTTCGAAAGCGGGTAACCCTTTTCCTGAATTTCGGGCGACACTCGCGGGCCTTCCCCGAGATTGTAAGTTCCGTCGATGGGAATCCAGGCCTTCACTCGCTTCAAGCTTTCAAACATGAATTGCCGATCGACCGCCAGGTCGCGCACCAGCGGAAATTTGGACATCGGCTCGATTCGAATGGGCTGCTCGAGCTGATCGACCAGCGCCGAACACGCCATGCGCGCCTTGCCGTTGATGAGCATCGCGCAAGACCCGCAAATCTCCTCCAGGCAATTCGAATCGTAAGTGATGGGAGTGGTCTTCTTCCCGTCGCGCGTAACGGGATTCTCGGCGATGTCGCGCAAGCAAATGATCACGTTCATCGAAGGCCGCCACTTCAGGGAAAATTCCTCCCACCGCGCCGCTTCCTTCGGCCCCGCTTGCCGCTTAATTCGAACGATGACCTGTTTTGTTTCTGCCATAATCCCTCGACCACCACCCGCCCAAGCGCCCGGGCTGCCGCTTCTATTTCGCCGCGTCGTAACGCCGCGGGCGCGGCTTGATCAATGATATGTCCACCGGCTCGTACGTAAGCTGGATATCGTTGTTCACCCACTTCGCGCGCGTGGTCTTCAGCCAATTGGCGTCGTCGCGCTCCGGAAAATCCGGCTTGTAATGCGCGCCCCGTGATTCATTGCGGGCCAGCGCGCCCAGCGTGATTACCCGCGCCAGCACAATCATGTTTTCCAGTTCGCGCGCAAAGTTCAGCGTCTGGTTCGACCATTTCGTACGGTCGCTGAGGTTGATCTTTTTGTAGCGCTCCTGCAGCGTGCGAATCTTCGCGTCGGCCATCTCCAGATTTTTATTAATGCGCGTGACGGTTACGTGCTCCGTCATTAGCTCTCCCAGTTCGCGCCAAATCGTGATGGGATTCTCCGAACCGTCCTGGCTGATGAGCTTCTGATTTTTTTCTTCCTGCCGCTTTCTCTCCAAATCAAAAACCGTGGACGCCGTCGACTCCGCGCCCTTTTCGAGACTTTTCGCGTACTTCACCGCCGCCACGCCGGCAATCCCGCCGCCAAAAATACAGGAAACCAGCGAGTTCGCTCCGAGCCGGTTGGCCCCGTGATACTGGTATTCGCATTCGCCCGCCGCATAAATCCCGGCAATATTGGTGGCCTGATCTTCCCCATTCACCCAAATCCCGCCCATGGTGTAGTGCATCGCCGGAAAAACTTTCATCGGCTCGACGCGCGGATCGACGCCCAGGAATTTTTCGTAGATTTCCAGAATCCCTTCGAGCTTGCGGTCCAGCGTTTCCCGCGGGATGTGCGTCACATCCAGAAAAACCGCCGCCTGCCCCTCGACGCCCAATTTTTCCTGATACACGATGCGGTGAATCGCGCGTGTGGCAATATCGCGCGGAACAAGATTCCCGTACTTCGGATACCATTCTTCCAAAAAATAAAAGCGTTCCGTCTCCGGAATGCTGCGCGGCGCACGCTTCTCCCCGGGATTGCGCGGCACCCACACGCGGCCGCCCTCGCCGCGCGCCGATTCGCTCATCAACCGAAGTTTATCTTCACCAGGGATCGCCGTCGGGTGCACCTGAATAAATTCGCCGTTCGCGTAATCCACGCCTTGCTGAAAGAGCGCCGCTTGCGCCGAGCCGGTGCAAACCACCGAATTCGTCGACCGCCCGAAGATCGCCCCGTTACCGCCCGTGGCAAAGATAACCGCGTCCGCTGCGTATGTTTTCACTTCCATCGTGCGCAAGTCCATCGCGCAAATTCCTCGGCACACCCGGCCTTCATCGAGTACCGCGGAGAGAAACGTCGCGCCTTCGAACTTCTTCACCTTGCCTTCGGATTCGTGCCGGCGGACCTGCTCGTCCAGCGCATACAAAAGTTGCTGACCCGTCGTTGCTCCGGCAAACGCCGTGCGGTGATACAGCGTGCCTCCGAATCGCCGGTAGTCCAGCAATCCTTCCGGCGTGCGATTAAACATCACGCCCATGCGGTCCAGAAGATCGATGATCCCCGGCGCCGCCTCGCACATCCGTTTCACCAGCGGCTGATTCGCCAGAAAATCCCCGCCATAGATCGTGTCGTCGAAGTGCTTATCAATCGAGTCGCCTTCGCCCTTCTGGTTTTTCGCGGCGTTGATGCCGCCCTGCGCGCAAACGGAATGCGATCGCTTCACCGGCACGATCGAAAATAGATCCACCGGTATCCCCGCCTCCGCAACGCGGATGGTGGCCACCAGGCCGGCCAAACCTCCGCCCACGACTATGATTTTTGGCTGCCTCATTTGTTTGGCAGGTAGGCCGAGAACGGATGCCAATCAAACCGGAAACTAATAATAATCAAAATCCCGACGACACTAAACGCAACTCCCACGAGCGCGCCAAATTTTCCCGCTGCTTGTTGTGCCTTGACGGTTGCCGCTAGCCCCCACTTGCACAGGAAATTCCAGATGCCCACGCCGAGATGGAATGAAGAAGCGAGCACGCCGACAAGAAAAAACGCCAGGTACCACGGATTCTGCATGTCCTCGGCAACATTTGCATAGGTTGACCTGCCATGCGTGAGCCAGCGTTCCGTGTAAAGGTGCCAGCCGATATACGCAAATGCGATGATGCCCGTGTAGCGCTGCGTCACGTAGAGCCAATTCCCCACCCACGGATACGCCGAGACATTCGATTTCCCGCGCAGCCAAATGTAAATGCCGTATCCGCCGTGAAAGAGCATCGGCAAAAAAATGGCTCCCCATTCCACGATCAGGCGGAACGGAATGGTCTGAAGCTCTTGCGAAGTGGCGTTGTACTTTTCCGCGCTCACCAGCGCGGTACTGTTCGACCAGAAATGCTCCGCCAAAAATGCGCCAACGGGAAGTACGCCGGTAAAAGAATGCAGCTTTCTAAGGAGGTAACTGGTGTCAGGCCGGGTTGCCGTCGAAGACATGCCCTCTCCGCCGCGTAAGTCCCAGCCGGATCACGCTGCATGACTCGGGAGGAGCGATGAGAAAACGCGGCGAAATCAGTATAGGCACATGATTCCGGCGATGCAAGTTGGACGGTTCTTTCTGCAAGCACAAACAATTCGAAATCTTCTTGCGGCGGCGGCAGAAGTGCCGGAAAATAGCATCTGTCGGATGGGATGCGCCAGGACTAACCTCTCCCGGCCTGAGCCCCAGCATTCACCCATTGTCATGAGCACAACCTTGAGCCTCGCCACGGAGATGGAGCGCATCGTCAACGCCCTCGGCACGGAACACGGGGATGCGGCACAGGTTTCCCTTTCCTCCGTGGCTGAAAAGATCGCCAAACATCTGGGCGTGAGAAATGATGAAGTGGCCATCCTGGCGGTTTCCACCCGCTGGCGCCACCTGCACTTCCTCGTGCCGGAAGCCTTGAAGAAGGTCGGTTTTATTCCCCTGTCGAGCAATTCGGCCCTTGCGGCGCGCACCGCACGCGATAGCCGGCCGGAGATCGAGAATAATTTTGCGGCCGCAAAGCATGCCACCGTCTTTGAAGGCGTGAGAGTCACCGGAGAAGCTGCCGAAGCCATTCAGAAGGTGATCAGCGCGCCGATTCTGCTGGAGGGCAAGGTTATTGGCGTCATTCAAGTCAGCCGCAAGGGCGCAAACGGGGCCAGCGCGGGACCTGATTTCACCGCCGACGACCTCGGAAAAATCCTGGCGCTCTGTAAACCTCTCGGCAAGCTGCTGCACCACGTCGCCGGCGAATAATCCTTCCTCGTCCGCCGGAATTGTCATCTCTGATTCATAATTTTGCCGCCCGCGCCGCTTTCAGGGTCGGAAATGCGTTGACACTGCAATACCTTCTTGTTACTTTTCCACAGCGGGACAATTTTTCGCGCGCACTCTACTCACGGAGGCACGGCAAACCGGCACCATGGCGTTCGTCGCTAAGAAAATCTTCCTCACCAAAGGCGTCGGTAAACATCGCGAAAGACTTTCGAGCTTCGAGCTCGCCCTGCGGAACGCCGGGATTGCGGCGTGCAACATCGTCCGCGTCTCCTCCATCTTCCCTCCTAACTGCAAGTTGATTTCCCGCAGCGAAGGATTGAAGCACATCAAGCTCGGGCAAGTCGCCTTCACGGTCATCAGCGAAAATTCCACCAAGGAAGCGCATCGCCTGATCGCCGCAAGCATCGGTCTCGCGCTGCCCAGCGACAAGTCCATGTACGGATATTTGTCCGAGCATCATTCCTTCGGTGAAACCGAGGAAGTCGCCGGCGAATACGCCGAAGAACTCGCCGCGGAAATGCTCGCGACAACTTTAAACGTGGAATTCGACCCGGATTTGTCCTTCGACGAAAAAAAAGAAGTCTATCGCATCTCCAATAAAATCGTCCGCACCATGAATGTCACGCAATCCGCCGTCGGCGACAAGCGCGGCCTTTGGACCACCGTTCTCGGCGCCGCCATCCTCATCGGCGAAGACGACTAAGGGCCTTTGCTAAATCTCTCCCGGGAGGCTCTCGATGAAAGTCATTCGCGGATTCTTCGGGCTCACGCTAGCTTCTCTCTTGCTCACAATTTCTGGGCATGCTGAAACCAAGGATCGCGTTACGATTTTGTATGACGCGTTTTCCGACAACAAAGCGGTCACCAAAGACTGGGGCTTTTCCGCCCTCGTCGAGCACGACGGCAAGCGCATCCTCTTCGATACCGGCAACAACCAGGAAATCTTCGAGCGCAACGTCAAGGCCCTCAACGTTGACCTTACCAAGATCGACTTTGCGGTCATTTCTCACCGTCACGCCGATCATGCCACCGGGCTGAAGTATCTGCTCAAGATCAAGCCGGACGTCACCGTTTACGTTCCCGCCGATGGCGACAATGGTTTTGGCGATTCAGAATTTCCTCAGGTGTTCTACAGGCCCGAGCCTTCTCTGCCCGCCAAAATGCGCTATTTCGACAGCGCTTATCCCGGGCATCTCCGCTCCGGCAAACTCTATGACACGGGCCACTTCGTCCTCGTCGACAAACTGACGGAAGTCGCTCCAGGCATTTTTCTGCTGTACACCGTTTCCGCGATTCCTCGCACCCTCGAGCTCCCCGAGCTCACTCTCGCCATCAAAGGACCGCACGGACTGATGCTGGTCGATGGCTGCTCGCACACTGGCATCGAGGAGATACTCCAAGCCGCCAGCGCCGTGGACCCGCACACGCACATCGTTTTTGGCGGCTTCCACCTCGTCCGGACACCCGTGCCCGACATCGATCGCCTCGTCGATTCGCTCAAGAATAAGTGGAAGCTGGATAAAATCGCTCCCGGCCACTGCACCGGCGAACCCGCGTTTCTGCGTTTGCAAAAAGCCTTCGGCGATGATTACCTTTACGCGGGAGCAGGCACGCGCCTCGAAATACCCTAGAAAAGTCTACGCGTCCAGGTCGTAAGCCGTCTTCAGCCACTTCTTCACTTCGCCATCGAGCTGTTTCGCTCCCGTGATTTCGATGCGATGCGTGATGCGGTCTTTTTTTGCCAGCCCGCCGGTATCGACGATGCGTTTTGGAAATTTGCCTTTGTAATGTGTGAGCGCCAGTCCTAAATCAATCCTCGAATTCGTCGTTGGCTTGATCTGCGCGAACACATGTTCGCGATACAGCGGCACAATCGTCCTGCACGGGCAGGCCTTGACATCATCACCAATCGATTTGCCCAGCGTCAGCAGTTCGTCAAAAATCGGCCGCAGCTTCTCTTTGGGGCCCGCGTACTGCTCCTCGACGTACTGAACGGCGGCCTTCAAATACGCCTCCGCCGTGTCCTCCCAGCCTTTTCCTTCCACGCGTTCCGCGATCCAGCTCGCCTTGTTCGTTCCCAGTTTGTGCTTGGTCTTAAGCCATTCGCGCCGGGACTTCTCGTCCTTCGGCCCTTCCTTCTTCACCAGCGCGAGCCATTCTTCCATGGGACGCCCCGTTTCTTCCTTCAACTCCGCCAACCACTTCTGCACCATCGCCACGCTTGGGTGCACTCCATAGAGCGATTCGCTTTTTGCAAGGCTGGCTTTTGGCATTTTTTCACTTCCCAATCAACTCTTGCGATTCGGCACCCCATTCGACCTCTTGACGCTTTTCTTCCTTTTAAAATATCCGATTCGCTCCAGCACCGCTCTGACGATCAAAGGCAGAGCCACCGTCGCGTCATCGAACACTTCGGCAAACCGCCCGCCTTCTTCCGGCGGAACAAATTTTCCCCAGGATACCGCTTCCGTATACGTGCTGCCGCTAAGCCCGCCCCAATGCACCGGCTCCGGGCAAATGCGCACGCCGTAGTTGTAGCGCTTCAGCGGAATTTTTTTGTAGCCCCGCCGCGCCAGCAGTTCCGCGTACACCCCGAATTGCTGCGACCAGTTGCGCGGCACTCCTCCGCCGATCGTAAAAATCCCCATGCGCCTGGTGGCCAGCATGGTGTCGGCAAACTTCTCAAAATCCAGGAACGGATCAAACCGCAGCAGCGGCCGCTTGTCCCTCTGGCGGGCAATCTTGTGCAGCGCAAAGTCGATGCCCAGTTCCGAATCACTGAAAGCCGGAACAAAAATGGGAACCTTATGCTCGTAAGCGGATTTCAGAATCCCTCGTCCTGGCGCCGTCTTGTGCAGATACTCGCCGATGCGCTGGTGAATCTTCCAGCTGCAAGCGATGTCTTCCGCATCCCATGCCGTGAATATGTGGTCCATCACCTCTTCGACGTGGTCGAGATTCGTTTCCGGCTCCAGCGAGTCGTACACCCGGTTGTAGCCGGCGTGGAAAAGTTCCTTATCGTCCATATTGGGGTTGTAACGGAAATGCGAGTAACCGGTGGCTTCCACAAGCCCATGAGCCATGAGCGCGCCGGTCGAGACGATAGCCTTGACGACGCCCGATTCGATCAGATCGCAAAAAACAAGCCCCATCTTGCCAACCGTCAAGGCGCCCGAGAGCGTCATCACCACAAAACAATCCTTGTCGCGGGCCATTTGCTCAAGAACATCGGCGGCATCGCCGATCTGCCGCCCGGTGAACGCCGTATCTCCCATGCCGCGCACCAGTTCGTCGACCGTGCGGCATTTCGATAGGTCCAGCGGAAACATCGGCCGAAGCTTATCTTTCACTGGATCGTGGAGCACCCTCCCGGTCACAGTTTTCTCTCGCTGCTTCGCCATCGCTTCTCCTCGATTGAAGATGATTCCCATGTGACAGCCAGGCTTTCGCCGTGTGAATAAAATGCGAATTCTTCTTGCTGATTGATATTACAAACGCTGTGCAAAAGATACTACAAAACGCGCGCAAATATTTTCCTTTCCGGCTCGTGTTAAACTATTTTTCATGGCTGGCACATTTACCATCGGGCTCGTGCAGATGAAGTGCACGAAGAACGCGGATGAGAATCTCTCGAAAGCGATTGAAGAGATCCGCGAAGCCGCCGCGCGTGGCGCACAGATCATTTCGCTGCACGAGCTGTTTCTCGGGGAGTATTTTTGCCGCACCGAAGACGCGGAACTCTTCAACCTTTCCCAACCCGTCCCTGGGCCCGCCACTGAAAAACTCGCGCAGATCGCGAAAGAAAAGAAAGTCGCGCTGGTCGTCTCGCTCTTTGAGCGCCGCGCTCCCGGCGTGTATCACAATTCCTGCGCCGTCCTGGATGCCGACGGGTCCTTTCTCGGGAAATACCGCAAGATGCACATTCCCGACGATCCTCTTTACTTCGAGAAGTTTTACTTCACTCCCGGCGATCTCGGTTTTCCAAATTTCGACACGAAATATGCGCGCATCGGCGTGCAGATTTGCTGGGACCAGTGGTATCCCGAAGGCTCGCGCGTCACCGCGCTCGGCGGCGCTCAGGTGATTTTTTATCCCACCAGCATCGGCTGGCATCCCCACGAGAAAGCGCAATTCGGCGCCGCGCAGCTCGACGCCTGGAAAACCATTCAACGCGGTCATGCCATCGCCAACGGCGTTTACGCTGCCGTCGTGAATCGCGTGGGATTTGAAGGCCAACCCGAAAAGGGCGATGCCGGATTGGAATTCTGGGGAAATTCCTTCGTCGCCGATCCTTTCGGCCAGGTGCTTTCCGAAGCCTCCAACGGCAAAGAAGAAATTCTCGTCGTCGAATGCGACCCTGCCAAGAGCGAGGAAACCCGCCGCAATTGGCCGTTTCTCCGCGACCGCCGCATCGACGCGTATCAGCCCATCCTGAACCGCTGGCTGGACAAGGAATAATATTCCCTTGCTCAATCGATTCGGCCTTTTCTTCTCTGTGCTCTCTGTGTCCTCCGTGCTCTCTGTGTTAAATTCTTTTTCCAATGAAGACACTGCCAAAATCTAAAACGCCGGCCGCGCTGGGCTTCCGCATGCCCGCCGAATGGGAACCCCACGAAGCCACCTGGCTCGGCTGGCCGCACGAGGTGACGGACTGGCCCGGAAAATTTGCGCCCATCCCGTGGGCGTTTGCCGAGATCGTGAGGCACTTGTCGAAGGTCGAGCGCGTGTTCCTTCTTGTCGAGAATCGGGAATCGGAATCTCGCGTTCGGAGCATTTTGAAAAAGTCGGGCGCAAATCTCGAAGCGGTGGATTTCTTTACAGTGCCCACGGATCGCGGGTGGATGCGCGACTCCGGACCCATCTGCGTTCGAAACGAGTCCGGCGAAGTCGCTTACAACCATTTCGCCTTCAACGGATGGGCGAAGTATTCGAACCACAAGAGAGACGCCGCCGTGGTCGCTAAAGCCAGCCAGAAGTTGAAGCAGCGCGTCTGGCAGCCGGAACACAAAGGGCGCCGCGTGGTTCTCGAAGGCGGCAGCATTGACGTGAACGGACGCGGAACACTGCTGACGACGGAAGAATGCCTCCTAAGCAAAGTGCAGGAGAGAAATCCGGGTTTCACCAAAGAGGATTACGCGCAAGTCTTCCGCGAATATTTCGGCGTGAGCAATGTTCTTTGGCTGAAGAGTGGAATCGTCGGTGACGACACCCACGGCCATGTGGACGACCTGGCGCGCTTCGTGAATCCTTCGACAGTCGTGACCATTGTGGAGGAAGATCCGAAGGACGCGAACTATGCAGCGCTGGGAGAAAATCTCGAGCTGTTGAAAACGATGAAGGATCAGGATGGGCGGCCGCTTCGCGTGGAGACGCTTCCGATGCCAGCAGCTGTCTATTTCGACGGCCAGCGCCTTCCAGCGAGTTATGCGAATTTTTACATCGCCAACAAGATCGTGATCGTTCCCACATTTAATGATGCGAACGACCGCGCGGCCCTGAACACTCTTGCGCGTCTCTTCCCCGATCGTGAAGTCGCCGGCATTGCCTGCCGCGATCTCGTGCTCGGCCTCGGCACGCTGCACTGCATGACACAGCAGCAACCGGCTCCTCAATAGCACGGGCTTCCCTTCGCGCTCCTGATGCATTGCCTTAACCACAAACTCAGTTACAATCCTTGTTCCCGAAGGAGGCCGCATGCTCGCCGAACAGGTGACGACACAAAGGACAATTAGGGTCTGGTTCGAATCTCACAGTATTGTCTCGTGGCTTCTCCTAGGCCTGATCGCAGGATGGCTTGCGGGACAAATTGGCCGCGGCCGCGGATTCGGCTGCGTCACGGACGTTCTGCTGGGACTGGTCGGGTCCTACCTCGGCGGCTGGATTTTTATCAAATTGGGAATTTTCGGCGGCGGATTTTTGTACTCACTGGCGGCCGCCACGCTCGGCGCCGTTATTCTCGTTTCCATTGCGCACCTTTTTGGCGGCGCGGACCGTTGAGCCGTCCGCATTCTGCAGCGTCTCGGAAGTGCGCTCGCGGGACGTGGCCGCCCGGCGTCCTGTGATACGATTCTCGCTTGCGTCCCGGAGTTGACGCCTCATTGAGCAAGTCTTCACAATCCCTTACAGCTATTCCTCTCGGCGGTCTCGGCGAATTCGGCATGAACATGATGGTGCTCCGGCATGGTGACGACATCATAGTCATCGACGCGGGCATGATGTTCCCGGAGTCCGAATTGCTCGGCGTCGATCTGGTCATTCCCGATATTACTTATCTGAAACAGAACCGCGCGCATGTCCGCGCGATCGTGCTGACGCACGGCCATGAAGACCACATCGGAGCGCTGCCCTATATCCTGCGCGATCTAAATGTTCCGGTGTATGGAACGCGTTTCACTCTCGCACTGGTGAAAAAACGGCTCGACGAAGCGGGGCTGCTGGAATCGACCACGCTTCGCGAAGTGATTCCCGGGCGGCTGGTGGAAATCGGGCCGTATGAAATTGAATTCATTTCCGTGACGCACAGCACGGTGGATTGCGTGGCGCTGGCGATTCGGACGCCGGTTGGAGTGGTGATTCACACGGGAGATTTCAAAATCGATCAGACGCCGGTGGGTGGGGCGCCGTTTGATTTGCACTCGTTCGCAAGATATGGCAACGAGGGCGTGCTGGCGTTGTTCAGCGATTCGACGAACGTGGAGCGGCCCGGTTTTACGCCATCGGAGCGGGCCATCGTTCCGCGAATAGAAGAATTGTGCCGGTCGGCGCCGCGGCGGGTCATTTTGTCTTGCTTCGCTTCGTCCATTCACCGCATTCAGCAAGTCATCGACATTGCCTCGCGGGTGGGCCGCAAAGTGGCGTTCGTGGGGCGCAGCATGGTGGACAACGTGGAGATCGCGCATTCTTTAGAAATTTTGCGCATCCCTGATGGAATGGTGGTGAGGCCGCAGGACATTCGCGGATTCGATCCGAAGCGGATCGTGATTCTGGCCAGCGGCAGCCAGGCGGAGCCGATGTCTTCGCTTTCGCGCATCGCGGTGGATAATCACCGCTTCGTTTCCGTGGATGAAAACGACAGCGTGATTCTTTCTGCGCGCATCATTCCAGGAAATGAAAAATCCATTTTCCGGATGCTGGATCACATGTTCCGGCGGCGCGCGCTGGTTTATTACGACAATTCAGCGGGGACCATCCACGTCTCCGGCCACGCCAGCCAGGAAGAACAAAAACTTTTGCTGCAGCTGGTGAAGCCGAAATATTTCATTCCCGTGCATGGCGAGTACCGGCATCTGTTCCGGCACGCGGCACTGGCGCACCAACTAGGATCGGTTTCACAAGAGATTCTGCTCGTCGAGGATGGACGGCCGATTGAGTTCACGGAGGATGGGGCGCAGCGGCGCGATCCGGTGACGGCCGGGCGCGTTTGCGTGGATTCCGGGTCGCTCGAAGAGATCGAAGACGTGGTGATTCGCGACCGCAAGCATCTTTCCGAGGACGGCATCGTGGTGCCGATCATCGCGATTGACAAGCACACGGGCAAAATGGAATCGCATCCGGAAATCGTGACGCGCGGATTGATGAGCGACAACGGCACCGAACTGATCGCCGGCGCGCGGCTGGTGATTATGAAAACCGTTGAGGAATCGAACGCCGAGGAAAAATCGGACTGGGGCGTCATCAAGGAGAAAATTCGCGTGGATCTCAAGCGCTATATCAGCAAACAGACCTCCAAACGGCCCCTGATTCTTCCGGTGATTCTCGAGGTCTAGCAGCGAGGCCTGGTACGACCTTCAGAAGTTACAGCGGGATAGGTGAAATCATATTGATCCAGTCTGCAGCATCAGACGCTACCCAGACCAATAGCAATTCCTCAATTGCGACGACTACAGGAAGGCTCTGCGGGACAATTAGCACCCCTGCACTTTGCCGCTTCGCCGCGAATGCACCAAACGCGGCAGGCATTGTCTTGCGGTCGTGTGTCACCAACACTCGCTGCAGACTCGACGCGATTTCCAAAACCTCAATATCAGACTTCCCGGGCAGGCCAGCTTCCTCGGCAGATTGGAAATCCACAAGCGGTTCTCGGCGTCGCAGACCCTCGATAATTCGACTGTTGAAGTTCGCGTCCGCCAGGAACTTGACTTTCATTTCTTCTGCAACTGCACATTACGACGCGCCGCTTCGAGCTTTCGATACAGCAGCGGATTTCTCTCTCGCGCCTTCAGCCGCATTTGCTCGTACTCCTGCTCGCCCTGCGCCAGATATTCCTCAACCTTCGACCGGTTCGCTAGATAAAACGCGATCGCGCCATAAACATCTTCCAGGCTGACGGTTGGAAATGCCTGTTGAATTGCCTCGGCGGAGCTTCCGCTAAGGTACTCATACACAATGGAGTCCAATGAAACCCGCGAGCCTGCGATGTAGTAGCCGCCATCGCGATGTTCTACGTATTCCTTGGTCATAGGACCTTCCCTACAGCCAAATTGTAGCAGATCGCACAGCGCCCGACGCGACAAGCGCGACCATCGCCACCTGAGCTACAATCACAGTCGTGTCCGGGAGCATGATTTGCCCTTCTCCACCACTTCTCCTTCTGCCCCACCTCTCGAACCCAGCCGTGCCGCTTTTGTCTTCATTCTGATTATGGTGGCTTTTGATTTTCTGGCGTTTGGCATCATTGCGCCGGTCCTTCCCGATCTCATAAGGCAATTCGAGGGCGGGGACTTTGCGCGCGCTTCGAGCATTGGCGGGTATTTCGGCCTGGCCTGGGCTACCATGCAATTCATTTTCTCGCCGCTGCTGGGCGCCTGGTCCGATCGCTTCGGCCGCCGGCCGGTCATCCTGATTTCCTGCTTCGGCCTGGCCATCGATTACGTGATTATGGCGTTGGCGCCCTCGCTTCGATGGCTATTTCTGGGCCGCATTATTTCCGGTATCACTACGTCCAACGTCGCGACAGCGTTTGCCTACGTTACCGACGTCACGCCGCCTGACAAACGCGCCAAGCCTTTCGGCCTGATCAGCGCGGCATTCGGTCTGGGTTTCGTGATTGGCCCGGCCGTCGGCGGCTATCTCGGTAGTATCAATCTCCGCTTTCCATTCTGGGCCGCCGCTGCACTGAGCCTTGGGAATACACTCTACGGGTACTTTGTTCTGCCGGAATCGCTCCCGCCGGAACGCCGCGCGAAGTCCGCGTGGCACATGGCCAATCCCATGGGGGCTCTCACGCTGCTGCGCTCGCATCGGGAACTTGCGGGACTTTCGATTGTGGCGACGCTCTATTACCTGGCCCACAATTCTCTTCCCTCGATGTGGGCGTTTTACACCGAGTATCGCTACGGCTGGAGCCGGCGGGACGTCGGCCTTTCTTTAGCGGTGGTCGGCGTTTGCGCCTCCGTCGTTTCAGGCGTAATGGTCGGCCCATTTGTGAAGCGGTTCGGGGAGCGACGCAGCCTCCTTTCGGGATTGCTATTTGGCACGATTGGTTTTGCGGGCTTTGCGGTGGCGACGCGCGGGTGGATTCTAATGGCGGTGATCCCATTCATTGCGCTTTGGGGCATCGCCGCTCCTGCGATGCAATCGCTGATGGCGCGGCATGTGGATCCAAGTGCCCAAGGAAAATTGCAGGGGGCAATCAATTCGCTGCGGGCCATCACGGGAATGGCGGGCCCGATTCTCTTCACACAAATTTTCTCACTTGCAATCTCGCCGCGCTTCGGTATGCAACTTCCCGGAGCACCGTACTATCTTGCAGCACTGCTATTGGGAACAAGCCTGCTGGTGGCGGCTTACGTGACGCGGCCGAGCACAGCTGCCCAGACAGTCCCCTCCGAGACATCCTAGCCGGTGCAGGCTACGTACGTCCGAGCCGATGCTTGTAATACACCGCGTAATACACTAAACTCATTTGAGAGGTGACGTCATGGCTTCCCCGCTGACACTCAGGCTCGACGAAAAAACGCGGAAGCGCATCGTGCGCATTGCGCGGCGCAAACAGCTGTCTACTTCGGAAGTTGTTCGCCAAGCGATCGAAGCTTGGGCAGAGCAGCATGAGCCCGTAACTTCCCCCTATGAGGCGGTGAGAGACCTGATCGGAATAGTCCATGGCGGGAATCCGAAGGGGTCCGTGCAGACGGGGCGACGCTTTACCAAACTCCTTAAGCAGCGCAGGAGACGCCGTTGATCCTCGTCGATGCCGGGCCGCTGGTGGCGGTGGTCAACGCCGATGACCAGTACCACTCCCGGTGCGTAGCGGCGCTGGAGACTTTTCGCGAGCCAATGGCCACAGTATGGCCGGCAGTGACCGAAGCCATGTACTTTCTGGCTGAACAGCCGCGCGCACAAGAGGCTCTTTGGGAAATGCTGGAACGTGGAGCCTTGCAGCTCTTGGCGCTGGATGTCAGCGACGCTCCGCGGATGCGAGAGTTGATGCGCAAGTACGCAAACCGGCCGATGGACTTGGCAGATGCGGCGCTAGTACGAGTGGCAGAACGCGAAGGAATTCGCAAGATCTTCACCGTGGACCGACGCGATTTCTCGGTGTACCGGCTTCACGGTCGGGTGCGCCCGACAATCTTGCCTTAAGATGCTTCATCGCATGTCTGGTTAACCATAACTGGGGCCCCCTCCCCCTGTTTTTCATAAGTGTTCATTCTAAAGGGAGTTAAAGTCGTTTGTTTTGATACACTTTTGGAAGTGTTGATTCTAAAGGGGTTTACCTGATTTCTCGGGACCCGCGCGGTCGCATTCTCGGTCGAGCCGACAGAAAGCGATGGCCCAGGTTTGGTTCGGCGAATAGAAGTGACGCCGTGTGCGGTTCAGTCTGAGAATGGAGGAAAAGCGGCGGCAAGCCGCCGCACTCCAAAGTGGCCACGCCGGCGGCGTACCGAACTGGCCAAGATTGGCCGATCATTCAGGCAGCTGCCACTGACGAGAGAATCTTCGGCGTGTTCGGGGGGAAAGCAATACGTCCCAGTTGGCGGGCGCACCAAAGCCGGGAGGCAAGGGCGGAGGAGCGGGTGTAGGGCGAGGGTCTTTAGGAGTGGGTAGTGTACCGGTCGATGCAGATGCGGGTTGCGTAGACGGCGTGCGGGGCTGTCCAGAGTCGGGGGAAGAGGAAGAGGCAGAAGAGGAACAAGAAGCGGAAGAGCTGGGCTCAAGCCCGGCCTCTACAGGGCGTGGCGATTTTGGCTGGGGTTGGGGTGGGGGCGAGTTGTGCTGTTGTGCTGTGAGGCGATAGGTTGGGGGGATTGGGAAGGCGGAGTTGCCGCCGGTGGCGATGCAGGCAACGGAGTTGGCTGCGTTGAGAGTTTCGAGGTCGGCTGCGGAGTGGGCTGTAGATTTGGCTTCGGTATTGGTTGAGGTGCTGGAGACGCCGGCTTTGAGGTGGATTGCGTAACGGGTTGTGGTTTTGGTTGCGGTGGCACTGCCGGTTGCGAAGTGGGTTGCGCTGCTGGTGGGAGCGCCGGTTGCGATGTGGGCTGCGGAGCTGGCTGCGGGGTTGGTTTTGAGGCGGGAGCGTGTGACGGTTGGGCGGCGGGCTTAGGTGCCGACTGTGGCGCCGGGGCGGAGGGGGTGAACGAGGAGCGGACGGCTTTGCGCCAAGTATCCGAGCCGAACGCCTCACAATATTCGTGCTGGGCGATGGGGATGGATTGGAGCATGGTCTGGCTGAGATAGGCCAGGGTGGAGGCGACCTTGGGCTTGATTTGGCCCTGGGCTACGGCGGAGAACAGCCGAGCCATGGCGGCGCTGAGATCACAAGCGGTAAGCAAATTCGCGAAAAAGAAGGAAGATATGTCCTTGCCGGCTTGTTTTGCGGCGAGGGATTCGGCTTCCTTTTGGCCGTGGAAGTAGCAGAGATGCTGGTGACCGGAGCGGCGCGGAGTGCGGCACTGGCGGCCATCGGCAAAGGTGAAAGCACACAAACGGGAACGGTCCTTTTTATGGTTGACCGCAGAGCGGTCGTTTTCCTGTGCGGCCGCAGAACGGCCAACGGAGTTGTTCGTGGACATGGAAGTCTCCAGAATTGAAAGATTTGAGTTGTAAGGGGAGTCTCGCGGAAGGCGAGGCGCACTTCTTTACTTGGGTAAAGTACCAGAGTAGTGACCGGGCCGTCAATAACAATTTGTGAAGATTCTTAAGGCAGGACATGCGGAGATAGACCGAGACGGTGGGAAGATCATTTCAAAGGCAGGCGGGGCCAATTCAGGAATTCGTCGAGGCTGGCGGCGACGGTTTCGCCGTGGGAGCCGCTGCCATCGTAGTCGAGGTAGATAACGGGGGAGTCTTTTGTTCTTTCGTCTGAAGCGGCGATCCAGTACCAGGAGCCGCGGCCGGTGGTGGCGAAGCAAAAGCCGGGGCCTAGCTCCTCTTCGTAGGGCAATTCGTTCAGGGATTCGATGTCCAAGGGCTCGAAACAATAGACTTGCCAGCGCTTCGGCCACCAGCGGGTGCTGCCCGGCTTTTCCAATTGGAATCCCGCGGCCTGGATGGCGGATTTGTCCTCGTACAGGCGCAAGAGTCTCTCCGGCAGAAGCCCGCCCAATTCTTTTTCGACGGCGTCAGGTTGTGGATTCAGCAAACGGTGAAGGTAGGACTCGTAAGCGACCTTGAGTTGATCGGCGGTGGGGCGGGAACGGAGTTTTACGATAGCGCGGCGAATGCCCGTGGCAATGACGAGCAGCACGGCAGCAAAGGCTAAGGGTCCGAAGACGAAGAGGGGAAGCTTCTCCATTCAGGAATGATACTGCAGAGGAGAGCACTAGCAGTGATTCATCTATAAGCCTGGCACTCGGTGGCGTCAAAGCAATCTGTGAGCAGAAAAAGGACCCCGTTGGTCGGGGCCCTTTTTCCGATTGCGAAAGTTATTGGGGGTGAATGGACACGTACCCGGAGGTCAGGGCCGTGCTCTTCTGGTAGACAACACCGGAAGGCCCGGTGACGGCGACCGACAGGTTGCCGATCCCTATTCCGAGCGGCCCCGAAAGGTTGCAAGCCGCGAAAGTAAGAAGATATCCAGGCTCGTCGTTCACCAAGGCATCGCCGACGAGAGTGACGCAGGCACCGTTGTAGGTTACGGAGCGCGCGCCATTCACACTCTGGAGCTTCATGTTTTGCGACTGATCCTGAAAGGAGACGTTGCTGCTTTCAGGACGTGAAGGGCTGTCGTGGAACTGGAACTTATCGTGGTCGCCGTCCTCGCCTTGGCCTTCATCGCGGTCATTGTCCTCCGGCTTACCTGGTCCTCGGCCCACGAGCATGCCGTTGACATCGATGTTGTCAAGGATAGCGAGGCCGAAATTGTCGGGACCCGTGTCGTCACCTTCATCAAAGATTATTTCAATGCTATCCACCATCTGCCCTTTTATATTGCAATAGCTAGGGTGGACGATTGAGGCTGTGCATGGGTTGTCTTTGCCTGGTCCGCAGAAACCCGCGCTGCATTGTGGGGATGCCGACAGGTCAGTTGTGGTACCCCAACGGAGGCGCTGCCAGCCATTTCCTGGAGTGTCTGAGTCTGGCGTCGGCGAGTTGCAGCCTAGGAAATAGAAATACCCACCGATAACGATGTTAAACCGGGGCGCGCCCGCACCGCAGTGTGAACCTCTGGGATCGCTTTGATCGCCAGGAAAGGTTACAAGAGGAAGTCCAGGACCGGGCTTCCGGATATCGAAACCTAGCCCGGTTAGTACGGTCCCTTTGACACCTTGAAGCATGGCGCCCGCAGAGGCGTCATTATTGGTCGGGCCTGTCTTCGCCAGGAGCAGACCTTCATTGTGTTTGTCCCAGGGATCGCCGGTTGGGCAAGCTGGGTCGGTGTAGCTGCTGGTACCCACCGTAGAAAAGTCTGGTGGCAAGAACGGTGCGGTGTTGGCGTTGGTGGGGCAGCCCAATCCTCCCTTCCACTCCGCCGCTACCAGGTGCGTATTGTAGGGATCGAATTCAAAGGGGATGACGGTGAAGCTCCCCTGGGCAAAGGCCGATTGAGCGGTTACCAGACTGCCGAGGAGCGTCAGTCCAAATACAAGCTTCGCGCTTTTCATTTTAGCCTCTCTTTCTGTTACAGACAAAATGCCTTGTGGCCTTGGGTATGTACGAGCCGAGGGTACCGCTGAGACGATAGCGGGGAGATGCCGCACGACAAGCGAGTGAATTCCCGATAGTTGAATCGGGAGAAACCCTCACACGCCCTCACGGGAATTACTGAATGCGTTGCGGGAAACCCAGAGATATCAGGGGAAACCCTGAATCGATATCCAGAGAATTCAGGAATTTGTCTCCAGAGATTCTTAAATATAGCTCTGTGTACGTTATGTATTAGGAATAACTGCTCGGACGCCAATCGACATACTTCGCAAAGTGGCGAAGAAAGCCCACAGGCTAAAGCCTGTGCCACTAGGCGAGGGACTCGAGGAAGAAGGTGAGCATGCGGTAGCCGGCGAGGTAGGAGAAGGGGGCGAGTTCGAGGGAGTAGTGGCCGCAGGGGAGTTCGAGGGTGCGGGGGTCGGCGCCGTGGCGGCGGAGGGAGTCGAGCATCTGGCGGGTGAGTTCGGGGAGCATGGTGGGGTCGTACTTGCCGTAGACCATGAAGGTGTTGCGGCCGGCGCCCATGCCGCGCTCGACGTAGGGCATGGGGCTGATGGGGGCCCAGTATTCGCGGAGTTCGTCGACGGTGACGTGGCTGCGAAGGCCTTCCCAGACGTGATTGGTGGTCATGCCCTGGCTGATGACGTCGGCATAGTAGGTGGAGACGTGGAAGAAGCCGCCGGCGCGGATGCGTTCGTCGTGGACGAGGGTGATGTAGCCGACGGAGGAGCCGATGCTGGTGCCAAGGATGCCGAGCCTGGTGTAGCCCTGCTGCTCGAGCCAGTGGAGGCAGCGGCGGGCGTCCTGGACGGCCTGGCGGTTGGCTTGGAGGGGGAGGCCGATGTTGGGGCCACAGATTTGGTCGGCGCGCTCGTGGCCCTTGGCCATGCGGCGGTCGTGGTAGGGCATGCTCATTTTGAGGACGGTGATGCCGAGACGCTGAATCCAGTGGCAAAGGCCGTTCTGGCCGTGCCATTTGGCGTTCCAGTTGGGGAGGAGGAGGACGGCGGGGCCCGCGCCGTAGCGTTTCCCACGCGAGCGAGTTGAAACCGTTTCGCGGGCGGGAAAGAGCTGGGCGTGGACGGTGTTGTTTTCCGGCCAGGGGGATTCGATGGAGCTGGTGAAGGTGAGGACGTTTTCGCGGTCGAGGCGGTAATCGGTGGCGGGGGTGGCGGCGTACCATTCCCCGCTTGAGGCGATGGCATTGTGGGCGTATTCGCGGACGAAGGCGCCGGGATTGGGGTCATTGTGGGGGCCACCGATGTGTTCGAGGCCCCAGTGGAAGGGCTGGACGCGGCGATTGTCGTCGGTGGTCCAGCGGCGGTGCTCGTAGCGGCGGATTTTGCGTTCGAACCAGTGCATGGGAAAAGCCAACAGTTCACAGTTTACAGTCAAAAGCAGGAGAAGAAAAAATTGGATCGATCGAGAAATGGCAGCAGGAGGATTTCAACACAGAGAACACATAGGACCACAGAGAAGAAAGCGTTAGGGATGAGGCACGGGCAGGAGGACCATGGATTGAGGCGGTGGGGTGAGTGTGGCAGATTGGGAAGAGCGGCCGCGGAGTGGCCGGGCAAACCGTGGTCATCATCACTGTCTTCTTTTTTCTATTTGGGATTATCGTGGGAAGCTTCCTGAATGTCTGCATCACACGGATTCCGGAGGAGCTGTCGATCGTTTCTCCGGGGTCGCGATGCCCGCGATGCAAGACGCCCATCAAGCCGTATGACAACGTTCCGGTGTTTGCGTGGCTGTGGCTGCGGGGGAAGTGCCGCGCTTGCGGGCTAGCGATTTCACCGATGTACCCGCTGATCGAGCTGGCGACGGGGTTGCTGTTTGTGGCGGCGTTGCTGGAGTTCGGCATCACGCAGGCGACGGTGAAGTGGCTGTTTTTTACGTGCTTGATTGTGATTTTGACGGTAACGGATTTGCGCGTGCGGCTGCTGCCGGATGTGGTGAACTGGCCGGGTTTTGCGGCCGGACTGATGTTTTCGGCGTTTGTGCCGCCGAACGACGGTTTCGCGGGGATTCTTGTGGGGAGAACCCTGCAGGTGCGGTTGCCAGGATTTGCGGCGGGGATTCTGGATGGAATTCTTGGCGCGGCTTTCGGAAGCTTTCTGTTGTGGGGCATGGCGGCGGGTTACAAAGCGGTGCGCGGCCGCGAGGGGATGGGCATGGGCGACGTGAAAATGATCGCCATGATCGGGGCGTTTGTCGGATTGCGCGGGACGTTTCTAACGCTGCTGGTGGGGAGTCTTTTGGGAAGCGTGATTGGGGTCGGGCTTGTGGTGGCATTGTACCTGGGGGGTTGGCAGAGCGCAGTAGCGAAACGAGCGAGCCGGCGGGGACTGGGGACGGAGAGGCGTCTGCGGTGGGCGATTGCGAGGCAATACCAGTTGCCGCTGGGGACGTTTCTGGGGATTGGGGCGCTGGCGGTCGTGTATGGGGGGCCGTTGGTCGCGGCACAGTGGCCGATTTTCAGAGGGATTGTCGGTTAGGAAGGTTAAAAGTTGAAAGTTGAAAGTTGAAAGTTGAAAGTCGAAAGTCGAAGAAAGAGAAATAAAGAAAGAAGAGAACGCAGAGACGTTGAGAGCCGCAGAGACGCGAGAGCCGCAGAGACGCGCAGAGGAAGAAAAGAAGAATCAGACTGGGCGGGAGGGGCTTCGTGCGAATAGGAAGAGAGAAAAAAGCCGGGGGACGGGACTGATGTTGGCAACGATGCAAAACGGAGGAAACACACAGCATCTTTGGATGATCGCCGCGGGACTGGGAGTCGGGTTCCTGGTGGTGACGGTGCTGGCGGTGTTTCTGATGCGCAAGTTATTTCAGAGCACGCGGGAGCAGCAGAGAGAGGGATTCCAGACGAGCGGACCACGGACGGAGAATCCTTCGGCGTTCATGGCGGCGTCGATGCAGGGCGTGATTCAACAACTGCGCGAACAAGAAAAGGAGCTGGAACGGCTGCATCGCATCGAAAAAGAGCGCGCGGAACAGACGGAGCGGTTGAGCGAGGAAGTGACGAGGAACATGCCGGCGGGGCTGCTGGTGGTGAATGCCATGGGAATAATCTCCAGCGCGAATCCGGCGGCGGAGCACGCGCTGGGAATTCGCGGGCTAGGGTTCCGGCGCTACAGTGAAGCGCTGGGGGCGTCCTCGGAGTTGACGAAGCTGATCGCGGAGTGCCTTTCGAGCGGGAAAATTTTCCGGCGCGAAGAGGTGGGGCATCTGCCGCCCGCAGGGGACTCGCGGCACCTGGGCGTGACCATTTCGCCGATCCGGCGAGGCGAAGGAAAAATCAGCGGGGCGATCTGCCTGCTGACGGATTTGACGGAGCTTGCCGCGCTACAGCAGCGGATGCAACTGAAAGAAAACCTGGCGGCGCTGGGGGAGCTGTCCGCGGGAATCGCGCACGAGTTCAAGAACGCGCTGGCGACGATTTCGGGTTACGCGCAAATGATCGAGCCGGAAACACCGCGAGCGGAGGCTCTGGACTACGCGGGACGAATCCTGGAGCAGACGCGGAGCATCACGCACGTGGTGACGGAGTTTTTGAAGTATGCCCGGCCGCTG
>Ga0307479_10000517_pt1 | contig 34716 bp, 34 predicted proteins | sample atmos_gasesECM4C_FD_203743 | JGI IMG/M metagenome (GOLD analysis project Ga0307479, IMG submission 203743) | Hardwood forest soil microbial communities from Morgan-Monroe State Forest, Indiana, United States - atmos_gasesECM4C_515 | ecosystem: Environmental > Terrestrial > Soil > Temperate...
AGCCAATGCCCGCGCCGGTGGCGGCGGCGTAACCCAGGCGGACCAGGCGCGCGGCGAGCCGAGGGTTCATCGACCGCTTTCGAGACGAAGGGCGAAACGCTCAGGAAGCTTTGCCTTGCGGATCACGCGCTGGGCGCCCTTGATGTCGTAGCGGACACGACGAAACTCGAATGTCTTCGCGTCGACGTCCCAGACGCCGTAGCTCGCGGTCGGGAGGCCATCACGAGGCTGACCGACGCTGCCGGGATTCACCAGGGCGGGTCCGTTCAGCGGAAAGGTGTCGACGCGATATTCATGCGTCACTGCGCCGTTGACCATCGCGAAGATTCCGGGCACGTGCGTGTGACCGTGAAAACAGATTCCTCCGTTGAGCAGCTCGAGATTGGCGTGAGCAACAGCGGTGTCCAGGACGTACTCGTAGATGTGGTCGCGCGGACTCGCGTGCACGAGCAGGACATCGTGCTCAACGTGGCTGTCCGGCAATCCCCGCAACCATTGCAGCCGCTCCTCCCCGATGACTTCGATTGTCCATCGAACGACCGCGGCCGCGTCGTCGTTGAACCATTCGAGAATTTCGGGGTCGGTGCACGCACGATCATGATTGCCGACAAGCGTGAGCCAGCCGCGCTTGGTCACCTCATCGACGCAACGCTTCGGATCTCCGCCATAACCGACGACGTCGCCGAGACAGATGGTCTCGTCGACCTGCGGGCAGTCGCGCAGCACGGCTTCGAGCGCCTGCCAGTTCGCGTGAATGTCCGAGAGAATGGCGATCTTCAAGCCGGCCTCGCGTAGAGGCGCGGATAGATGTGGTCGAAGAGGATGCGCAGCGTCGCAGCGATGGGAATCGCGACGAACATGCCGAGGATTCCTCCCCAGCTGAAGCCGGCGATCAAGGCGACGATGATGAGGATTGGCGGCAGCCGGACAGCGTCGCCCATCACCTTCGGGTAGATGAAGTTGAGATAGAAGTTCGGAATGACCACGTACGCGACAAGCACGAGCAGGGCTTGTCCTGGGCTCTGCGACAGACCCACAAGGATCGCGGGCACCGCTCCAACAAACGGACCAAGGTAGGGGATCAAAGCGGTCACGCCTGCAATCACGCCCAGCGCCACGGCATCAGGCAGCCGAAGCAGCGCGCACACCACGCCGGATGTGATTCCGATCAGGCCGGCGATGACCAGCTGGCCCCGCACGTACGCGTACAGCATCTTGCGGACCTGGCGCCAGATCTGGTCGAAGTCGGAGCGGTAGTCGCTGGGCACGAAACGCCGGAGGTCACGCCGCACCGCGGGGGCCTCGATGGCGAGAAGGAAGGCGACGATGAACATGAGCAGCAGCTGCAGGGCCGTCGTGAGTGCCGTCAGGCCAAGCGTCACCGCGTTGCCGAACTGTCCGAGCAGGTACTCGCGAAGATGGGAGTCGATCGTCTGGGTTACACCCTTCAGGTCGATCTCTATTCCAAACACTGCGATCGGCTGCAGGCTGTTCAGCCGGTCCTGAGCAGTGGCCGCGAGCGTCGGCGCCTGGACCTGCAGCTGTCCGACCTCGCTGACGCCGAGCGGAACGATTAGCAGGACGAGGCCCGCCAACCCGATCAGGATGCCGATGAAGACGACCGTGATCGCGAGGATGCGCGGGATGCCGAGGGCGTGAAGGCGTATGACCGCCGGTTGGATCAGGAATGCGATCGCGGACCCGAGGACGAAGGCGCCGAGAAAGTCGCGGAGCAGGAAGAGGACGACAATCGCGACCACGAGCGCGGCAAGTCCGAACGCGATCTGCGAGTAACGGCGCCGGCGCTTCGGGTCGATAGACCAGGTCGAGGCAGTCACGCCACCGGCCGCGGCGGGACTCTCAACCTGTTTCTCGGGAGGGGTTCCGTGCTGCGGGGTGGTTCGCACGTTACGTAAACACGGGCAGTATGACGAGCAGTGCCTGAGGCCGAGCCGGCTTAGGTTTTGACCTGCTGGAGTGCCGCTTCTTCGTACGCGGCCCCATGAAGCGGATTGACCGTGCTGCGCCCGGCGGCGATGGCGTAGAGCGCAAGAATCACAAGCCCAATCCCTAGCACCCCAAATGTAACTTGAGGGCTGTATTGCTTCGTGAGGAATCCACCAACAGCAAGGCCGACGATTCCGGCCGTCTGCGCTAGCCCGAATCTCGTAGCCATGACGCTGCCACGACTTTGTGGTGCGGCAGCCTCGACGAGCGCTGTCTGGTTAGCCACGGAGTAGACAGGGTTTCCGATGGAAGCCAAGAACAGTGCCGCGATGATGACGGCGATGTCGTGTGTCGTCGAGATGGCCACCGCGAACACTCCCGTCAGGAGGAGGCCAGTGCCCACCGTTCGCATCGAGCCGATCGAGGCAAGCCGGCTCACCATGAGCGAACCAACAAAGATTCCCAGCGAAGCTACGAGCTCCAGGGTGGAGTAGGTCTGGGGACCGGTGTCGGTGACCTGATAAGCGATCGCCAGAACCGCGGGCAAGCTCATCGGAATAAGGAACGCCGCCAGGGTGCTTATCGCCAGCTGTGGCCTCGCCTCAACGACTGCCCATGAACGCCGTAGAGCCCCAGAAACCGAAATGGCCGGTATTCCCCCACCAAGATTGGGAATGCCGAGAATGATCAAGGCACCGACCACGAAAGTCATCGCGTCGCCGATAAAGAGCGCGTTGATCGAAGTCGGGAATTTGGTCAGGACTGCGACCGCGATCGCGAATCCAAGCGAGCTGAACAGCATGGTGGTCGCAGCGACAATCGCGTTTGCCTTTCCGACCTGACCGGCCGGCACGAGATTTGGAATCGCCGCTTGTTTTGCGGGCTGAACCACCGCGGTAATGCTCGACAGCAGGAACAGGATTGGCACGATCAATCGCCAGTCCATTCCGATCAGCATCGGGGTCGCGACCAGGCAGGCAGCCCTCAGTATCTCGAGGCCGACTACCAAGCCCCTACGTGGAAGACGATCCGCAATTCCTCCGATCAAACTTGTGACAACGATCGTGGCGACCGCTTGAACGATGAAGCCAAGCGCCACGAGGCGGGGATCGTGTGTCCTGGCGTAGATCGAGATCAACGAGGCGACCTGGGTCAAGGGATCTCCGAGGGATGAGATTCCAATTGCAGCCACCAGGCTGCTGAACCCAGAGTTGGATCGCAATACGCGAACGCTCGTAATGCGCCGGGGTACCTCGGGTCGCTCGGGGACCTCCATCGGCGGGAGACCATGGAGCTCTCGAAGCGCATCGACGACGTTGGGGTCGTACCACTGGCTCGCGCGCCGACTGATGTCTTCAACCCCTTCGATCGGGGTCATCAGGGATCGCCGATAAAGACGAGCACCCGTGATCGTGTCGTACGAGTCAGCTACGGAGAGAATGCGCGCGCCAAAGGGAATGACGTCCCCCTTGAGGCCCGCCGGATATCCGGACCCATCCCATCGTTCGTGGTGGTGTCTCACGACCGGTGCGACTTCGGCCAACGCCGAATGCTGGGCGATCATGTCGGCCCCGATATCCGGATGGCGTCGCATGATCTCCCATTCCTCTTCAGTCAAAGGGCCGGGCTTGTTGAGAATGTCATCGCGCACGCCGATCTTCCCTAGATCGTGCAAAGACGCAGCAGTTCTGATCAGCTCGACTTCGCGATCCCCCAACTCGAGACGTTCGCTCAGCCGGCCTGATAGCTCGGCAACACGAATGGAATGCGACTCGGTGTACTTGTCGCGCGCGTCAAGAGCTTGCGCCGCCAGCTCGAGGGTCTGCTCCTTAAGGACGGACTGGCGTTGAGCGTCCGACACATTTCCTCGTACTGCCAGAACGAAGCCGAACAAGCCAGGTGCCATTACGTAACCCACTGGCGTTTGGAGAAGCAGGTAGATGATTCCGCCGGAGAAGCTGAGTGCGGCCGTGCCCAGCACTGCGGGACCACCGATGTTTTCGAAAAGAATCGATAGGATCGGCGTCCGCGTCACAAACGAAACGCTCAGAGCCGTGATTAGATAGTTAAGTCCCAGGCCGGCAACCACGAGTATCAACGTGCGAAGCGGTAGGCTCCAGTCGGCGCCGCTTCCTAGAGTAGCGACCGCCATCGATGGGACGATGTTCGCATTGGCAATCATCGCCCGGTTGAAAAGGAACGCCCACCAAGGAATCGCCCGACCAGGCAGTCGTCCATCAAAGACCGCGAACCATGCGATCAAAGCCACGCCAGCGCCAGGGGCGTACAAGCTGGCAGCGACCAGGAGCGGATCTACAACCCACTGGTGATGGCCACCGCGCCACGGGATCGGCCGCAGAGCGGCTATCTGGGTCAGGACGCCAAGGTAGAGGAGGGTGAGGAACTTATCGGAGGTAACGGGAGCGACTAACCCACTCAGCAGAGTGGCCAGCACCCCGGCCGCAATCGCCCCCGCGATGAACAGTTTTGCCGCCCGCGGCATCGAAGCAAAAGGCGTCAAGACTGAGGAATTCTAGCCCCGGATTAGCGCCTCCAATCCTTGATTAAGAACGAAGGGGCTTCTACCAGACCCAGTAACCCGTCACGTGTTGCTTGGCTCCACCGCGCAGCAGCCGTCTGAACATGCGGACCATGTTCGCCCTCCTTCCTTAGATTCCCGTCGTTTGCGAGCGTGCTGTCCAGGTCACTTGTGTGGACCCAAGTCTGGTAGGAGGTGCAAGCGCCGGGAATCGTCAATTTCCATGGAGCCGGGTAATGGAAATCAATGAACCGGGAAGCTAGCGACCGACGACTACAGGTCGGCGAGTGTGATCAAACCAACCTTGAGTGCAGTGCTGACCGCTTCACCCCGGTTTGTGGCGTCGAGCTTTTTGAAGATGTTCCGAAGGTGTGTTTCAACCGAAGGGGCCGCAAGCCCGAGGTCTTTTGCCAACCGTTTGGTTGTATGACCCTTTGCCACGCCCTTCAGAACCTGAAGCTCCCTCGACGTCAAGTTGACCTTTTCACGCGTCGAGAGGGGTGCAGCATCAGCGAACCGACGAAGAACATCAGGGATCATGCGACGCGGAACCGGGCTCTCACTGCGAATTGCGGCCAACAGGGCTCGCTGAAGTTCTGTTGGCCCGACGTCCTTCAGAACGTAGCCTGAGCAGCCTGCCTGCATCATTCGAAGGAGGTCATCGCTGGACTCAGACACAGTCCAAGCAACGATCTTCGCTGATGGATACTGGGCTAGCAGTTCGCGGGCCGTTGTTGGCCCGTCCATTTGCGGCATATGAACGTCCATCAAAACCAGGTCAGGTCGTAACGAAGTCATGGCTCGAAGCGCCTCGGCCCCCGAAGATGCCTCCCCTACAAACCGCAGTTCTGGAGTCGTTCCAAGCATCGCTCTCGCTGCAGTGCGCGGCACTATGCTGTCGTCCACGACTAGGACGCGGTACTTCCTGTGATCCGTCGCAATCTTCGCGATGGTTGCAGCTTAGCAACCCGCCGTTAGCGAGGCGGCTGATGGCGTATGCGTTCGTGCTCGCGTTGGCAGCCAGTGTCGTGCTCGCCAATTTCCTAACTCGAAACCTGACAGCGCGTCACCCTGACAACGTCGTCGAAGTGGTGTTCCTAATTTTTGCTGTAGCGCTCTTAAGCACTGTCCAAACGCGAATCGAGCGGGGCCGTCTGGTTCTTGCCGGCATAGGTATTGGAGCCGCCGCACTTTTGTTGAACCCGCTTGACTCAACGCTGGTTGGGCTTTCGCTCGGAATCCCAATGGCTCGCCGGGGATGGTGGGCGTTTGCGAATGCAGTGACTGCGGCCTCGTATGCGTGCTACGCAGCAATAATCGCAATAAGCCTTTCGCATGGAGGCAGCCCCGGCTTGCTGCTCCGTTGCCTAGTACTTGCACTCGCATACCTCGGCAGCTGGATCGTGGTGACAGTGGGTCTATATCTGCTTACCGGTGAAGCGATTCCAAGCATTGTCAGGCATAACTTCGGCGCTGAGTTCTATGCAGCCAATGTCTACTTTGGGCTCGCCGCGTTGCTCACGAGTTACGTTCTTGACGGCTCTACATTGGGCTACTTACTCGCGACCATTGTTTTCATCCTGTCGCTGGCACTCACTGACACAATCGCCGGCCGCCGCGTCAGACGTGTCCTTGAGACCGAGCTCTCCGATGCGGATCGTCATCTGTTCCACAGTCGGGCGATTGAAGGCGTCGTCCACAACCTTCGCAACCACATGGCTACCGCGGTCGGCTACCTCAAAGAGATCGATCCACGTCGTCTCGATGGTGCGGACCGCGAGGCTATCGAAATTGCGACCGCCGCGGCAAACGACGCGGTTTCGGTGCTGCGAACTCTTTCGCAAGGCGCAACGCCCAAAGTCACGTATGCCGAGCAGCCAGTCGACCTCAATGACCTCGCCAGTCGGGCTCTTGGAATGGCTCGGTCGCGCGCGCGCCCCAAAGAAATCGAGCTGGGATTGAGGGAGTCGCAGGAAGCGGTCCTGGTGAACGCTGATCCGCTCCTGATCCGCGAAGTCATCACCAACCTCGTCAACAACGCCATCGATGCCGCACCGCAACATGGCCACGTCGAGCTTTCCACCGGACGAAGATCTAACGGCTGGCCCTATTTCAGCGTGGCCGACAACGGACCAGGCGTCACCGACGAGAACCGTCACCACCTGTTCGAGCCGCATTTCACGACCAAAGAGACCGGAACCGGGCTCGGCCTCTTCATGTCCTATGGCATCGTCCGCGAGCACCAGGGTCAACTGAATTACGAGGGCAGCCGCCGGGGCGCGGTATTCACGGTCACCCTCCCGCCGTTCTTGCGCTGAGGCGCGTCGAGGGTTCGGGTTAGGTCCTCGTCTTGCTCTGGAGTTCAACCCACTTCGAGCGCCACGCGGGTGGTTCGAAGGGCTCACCGTAGACCTCAGTCGCCTTGGCGATCTTGCCCGCCTTCAACTCAACCAGCGCCATCAGCTGCCATGTCTTGCCGTCTGGGTACGTGGCGGACCCGAAGAGCGTGTAAACGTCTCCTGTTCCTTCGATTCTCAACACGTTGAAGCTCGGCCCGATGACCCATTTGTCCTCGCTGCCGATCACCTTTCCAGCGAGGTCTTCGGGTAGACCACCGGGATAGTTCTCAGCGACTGCCCTGATGTTTGTCCATCCGCTGAGTCGCTCGCCCGACTGCGGATACTCAACCACCATGTCGGCTGCGCATACCGCAGCCTGCTTGTCAAGGTCACGGGCAATCAGCCCCTGGACATATTGCTCCACGACCTCACGATTCGTTTTCGGGGCCACGTTGACGTTCCTCCCTTCGTTGATCGACGGCCATCAGACCCGAATGGCCCCAGCATCTTAGTCGCCCCCTCGACGGCCCTGCCCGCAACTACCAGACTGATCTCGCGACCCTTCCGACAAGCTCGAGCTTGCGACGCTCGTCATCGATCGAGAGCCGGTTTCCCTCCATGGTCGACGCAAAGCCGCACTGCGGGCTGAGCGCCAGCCTGTCCAGCGGAACGTATCGCGATGCCTCCGCGATTCGGCGCTTCAACTCCTCCTCCCGCTCCAGCGCCGGCTTCTTGCTGGTGACCAGACCGAGCACGACCACGCGGTCTTCCGGCAGATGCTGAAGCGGCTCGAAACCCCCCGAGCGCTCGTCGTCGTACTCGAGCAGGAACCGGTTGAACTTCGTCTTCTCGAATATGCGGGCAATCGGTTCGTAGCCGCCCGCGGCATAGAACTTGCTCTGGTTGTTCCCGCGGCAGATGTGCATCGCGAACGTGACCCCGGGGTGGCCACCGATGATCGCGTTATCCATCTCGATGCATGCGTCGATCAGCTTCTCGGGATCGCTGCCACGTTTGCGGTAGCCATCACGCAATTCCGGATCGAGCAGCGCCGCGTACTGGGGGGCGTCGATCTGAATGTAGGTGCAGCCGAGCCGCACTAGCTCGTCGACCTCGCGACGACTCAGCTCGACGATGTCTGCAAGGTACGCATCGCGCGTCGGGTAAGCGTCCTTCGACTTGTCCGGGTCGTAGTAAGCCGCCGCCTGCTGCGCGCTGATCAGCGTCACCTTCGCGTGGGCTTTCGTCTTGGCCCGGAGGTAGGTGAACTCCTCGGCGGCCATGTTGCGCAGGGGTCGAAGCTTCGCGACCACAACCGGTCGTTTGAGCACCAGCTCCTCGCCCTTTTCGTCGCGGAATGGGATCGCCCAGCCACCGAGTTTGTCAAAACCCGAAACCGACTCGACGAGGTGCCCGTAGAACGCGTAACGGCGTTGCTCTCCGTCCGTGATGACGTCGATCCCGGCCGACGTCTGAAGCGCGATCGCCTCGTCGACTGCCTGGTCTTCGAGCGTCTTGTAACCCAGAGGCGTCAACTCGCCCGCCTCCAGTTGCCTGCGAGCATCGGCCAGGTAGCGGGGACGGAGCAGGCTGCCCACCACCTCCGCCCGCACATCCATCAACGTCCCCATGCCCGGCCCTGGAGCATGATCGCAGTGTTCGCTGCCGCCCTGCCGCCGTTTCGGCGCGGGCGCCCGATTACAACTTGAGCTCGACGCGTCGCTGAATCGCGGCCGCCAGGCCGCCGAGGTCGACCGGTTTGACGAGGTAGTCGGTGGCGCCAAGCTCGTCCGCCGTCGCACGCGATGCAGGATCCGCCGCACCGGTGACCACGATGGGTCGCGCGGCCAGGAGCATCGCGCGTTCCTCGGGTCGAAGCGACGCGGACAGGCTCAGGTCGAGGACGACGACCTCTCCCGGACGCAGCTTGCGCACCGATGCACTCGACTCGGCCTCGTAACCGAGCCGGCGGAGGCCACGCGCGGTCAGCTCCGCGAGCCGCTCGTCATCGTCGAGGATGAGGACGGGGACCGCCTGAAAAAGGACGGACTCGACCGTGCCCAGGAGGTCGAGCGCGTCGCCAAGGTCGACTCGCAGGCGCTCGGCCAGCGCCTGGTCGGTGTCCGATTCCGCAAGCTCCAGCTCGGCCTTCATTCGCGCCAGCGTCGACCTCAGACGGTGCAGCGCCGCCGCCAGCTCAGGGCTGGACGACGAGCCGGTACCCAATCCCGCGCACCGTTTCGATCCAGCCCGGCTCGCGAAGCTCGCGCCGGATCTGGTGCACCGCCTGCTCGAGGCTGTGTTCGAAACCCGTGTATGTGCTGCCCCACACGCGGTCGAGCAACTCGCCGCGGAGCACCACGTCGGGAGACCGCGCGGCCAGGACCTGCAGCATCAGCAACGGCCGGCGCTCGAGCTTGAGCGATCGGTCGCCCAGCCGTGCAAGGCCGCGGGCCGCGTCGATAGACAGGCGTCCGCGTACGACCGAACCGAAGTGGGCGGCGCGTTCGCGCAAGACCCCACGAACCCGCGCGAGCATCACCTGCCGGTCCGTGCCTTTGACGATGTAGTCCGTGGCGCCGCGCTCGATGCTGACGACCTGATCCGCGGGCGAATGGCGCGCGCCGGTCAGGATGATCACCGGAAACGGAATCCGGTCACCGCCTGAGCGCAGGGAGTCGAGCACCTCCGGTGCTTCCATGTCCGGCATCTCGTAGTCGAGCAGCATCAGGTCCGGTGACCCCGCGCGCACCCGCTCGAGCGCTTCGCCTCCGCTGCCCGCGACGTCGACCGAGTAGCCGGCGCGGCGCAGGATCTCCGCGGTGAGCTCCGCCGTGCGCGGCTCGTCATCAACCACCAGTAGCTTGGCGGTCACGCCTCCCTAGTCCCCGCGGGCAAAGTAGCAGGTTCAGGGTTTCTTGAGGAAACGCTGAACCACGCGTGAGGTCAGAGGCGAAGGTGGGACCTAACCTGCGGTCATGGGCCAGCTCCCAGACCTCCAGCAAGCCAGGCGCCGGCTGGGACTGGCCCTCAGCGTCCTGACCCACGACCGCTGGGTGGTGGGCTATCTCCGCGGCGGCTGCCTGCGCGCCATCGCGGCATCGGAGATTTCGCGCCGCTTCCTCAAGGGCCAGGAGCTGCGGCCCCTATCCCGCCGCGCGCTGTATGAGCAGAAGCCCATCGTGGTCAACACCGTGATCGAGGCCGAGGAGGGCGGGAACGAGTACGACTGGGAGCTGGACTGGCCGTGCATCCTGTACGCACCGATCGGCGAGCCAGGCCGGCGCCCTATCGGCCTCCTGATCGTCGGGTGCCGCCGCGATCACTGGTACTCGGACGAAGACATCGCGTACGCGCAGGCCCTCGGCTGCAGCCTGGCGCCGATGGTGGCGGCCCTGCGGAAGCCGCTCGGCCGCCTGAACGAGGACGAGACCGCGGTCGCGCATCTGCTGGGACATGGCTTCTCCAGCGAGGAGATCGCACGGGCGATGGGGACAGACGAGCACCGCGCCCGGACGATGGTCGACAGCGTCAGGCAGAAGCTTCAGACCGTCAGCAGCCAGGACCTTGCGTTTCCGGCGATGCAGCTGAAGCGAATGACCTGGTAGGGGCTAGTTGGGACCGAAAAGGAACACCGTCGTGCCCCTGTCTCGCGTGCTGACCACCTCGAGCCGCCCGCCGATCCCAGCCGCTCGCTCGCGCATGCCCATCAGGCCGTAGCCGGCCGGCACCCCGCCGCCGAACCCACGACCCTCGTCGGAGATCTCGATCAGGAACGGACGCGCGGCGAAACCAAGCCTCACGCGGCAGGTCGTCGAACCGGAATGCCTGCGGACATTGGTCAGAGATTCACGCACCACCTGGGCCACGACCTCGCGCTGCTGGGGCGAGACCATGTCCTCTGTACCGATCGTCGAGATCTCTACCCGAATTCCGTACATGCGCGAGAACTCTTCGGCCTGGCGGCGAAGGTCGACGACGACGCCTTCCGGGCCGATGGCCGCGGGACGCAGCTCCGCCAGTGAATCGCGAACGTTCTTGAGCGAGCCCTCGAGTATCTGCAAGATGTCGGCCAGCGTCTCATCCGGCTGCCCGTTCTGCCTCTCGAGGTACACCTTGAAGAGCGAGATCGCGCCGGCGAGCTCGGTCGCGATGCCGTCGTGAAGCTCCCTCGCCATCCGCGCGCGCTCGCGCCCGACCGCATCCTCGACCGCCTGATGCGCAAAGGTGTCGGTCAACGGGCGGCTGCGCCACGTCGTGCGAAGGACTGCATCAGGGCGATGGTGAGCGGATGGCGCAGCAAGCGCAAGAGGCGGCGATACGGCTGCCACAGCTCATGCGTCTCCGCGATCGTGGCGCGCAGTAACTCGACATCCGCGTTGAGCGCTGCCTGCTGCGAAGCCATGAGCGCACTCATGGCACGAGCCTTTCGCGACAACCCCACGGACCAGATCGCGGCGAGCGCACCCTCGAACATGATCACGAGGACTGAGCCCACGAGCAGCCCGATCCCGATCCACTGCGGATCTGGAGATGTCACTCCTTGCCGTCGCCCTCTTCGATAGCCGCGACGGGAGCGATGGCGACCACGGGGTCGTCGGGCGCCAGGCGCATCACGATCACGCCCTGGGTCTGGCGACCGATCTGCGAGATCGCGCCGACCGAGGTGCGCAGCACCATGCCGCTCGCGCTGATGACAAGGATCTCCTCCTCGGGATCGGTCACAACGCGAACCGCGGCGAGCTTGCCGACCCGATCGGTGACCTTCAGCGTGAAGACGCCCTGGCCGCCCCGATGGTGCATCGGATACTCGGACAGCGGCGTGCGCTTGCCGTAGCCCCGCTGCGTGATCGCGAGCAGGTCGCCGCCGGCGACCACCGCGGCCATGCCGGCGACCGCATCGCCCTTGCCCAGCTTGATTCCGATCACGCCCTGGGTGTCGCGGCCCATGGCGCGGACTTCGGTCTCGCCGAAACGGATCGCTTTTCCGAGCTCGGTCGCGATTATCACCTCGTCCTTTCCGGTGGTCGGTGTCACCCAGTCGAGCTCGTCGCCTTCCTGCAGGTTGATCGCGATGAGGCCGTTACGACGGACGTTCGCGTACTCCGCCATCGCCGTCTTCTTGATGTACCCGTTCTTTGTGACCATGAGCATGTAGTGCGCCTCGCTCTCGGTCTCGGGACGCACGAACACCGACGTGATCCGTTCGTTGGAGCCGATGTCGATCAGATTGTTGATCGGCATTCCCTTGGCCTGCCGCTCGCGCTCCGGCACCTCGTGCACGCGGAGTTGGAAGACACGACCGCTCTGGGTGAAGAAGAGCATCGAGGCGTGGGTGTGAGTGGTCAGGAGGTGAAGCGCGTAGTCCTCCTCGCGCGTGCCGCTCGGCGCGTCGGAGCCGGCGGTCGGCTTCGCGCCCTTCAGGCCCACCCCTCCGCGCTTTTGGGCGCGAAACACGCGCAGCGGCTGCCGCTTCACGTAACCCCGATGCGTCAGGGTCACGACGACGTCTTCCTTGGGCACGAGGTCCTCGGCCGAAAGCTCCGTCGCCTCCTGGTCGATGATCTCGGTGCGGCGGTCGTCACCGTACTTCTTGACGATGTCGTCCATCTCTTCCTTGATGAGCAACCGGACCTTCTGGTCGCTCGCGAGGATCGACTCGAGGTACGCGATGGTCTTGATGACCTGCTCGTACTCCTCGTCGATCTTGCCGCGCTCGAGTCGAGTCAGACGGCCGAGGGTCAGGGCAAGCACAGCCTTGGCCTGGCGCTCGCTCAGACCGAACCTGGTCTGCAGCTGGGTGGACGCGGTGTCCTGGTCGGCCGCGGCGCGGATCGTCTTGATCACCTCGTCGAGGTGGTCGAGGCAGATCTTCAATCCTTCGAGGATGTGCGCGCGCTCCTGCGCCTTCTCCAGGTCGAAGCGGGTGCGGCGAAGGATGACGTTGCGGCGGTGGTCGACGAACAGCTGCAGCGCCTGCTTGAGGCTCAGCACGACCGGCCGGCCGTCGACGATCGCGAGCATGATCACCCCAAACGTCGTCTGCAGGGTCGTGTGCTTGTAGAGGTTGTTGAGCACGCTGAAGACCTGGGCCTCGCGCTTCAGCTCGATCACGATGCGCATGCCGTTGCGATCGGATTCGTCTCGCAGGTCGGCGATGCCCTCGAGCTTTCGCTCTGAGACCAGCTCGGCGATCTTGGCCACGAGCGCGGCCTTGTTTACGGCGTACGGCAGCTCGTAAACGATGATGCGCTCGCGCCCGTTCGCCGCCTGTTCGAGCGAGTGTCGAGCGCGAACCACGACGCGGCCGTGGCCGGTCGAGTAAGCCGCCTTGACGCCGGTGGTGCCCATGATGAGCCCGCCGGTCGGAAAGTCCGGGCCTTTGATGAAGGTCAGCAGGTCCTCCGCCGTCGCGTCCGGTGTGTCGACGAGATGCTTCACCGCCGCCGCGACCTCGCGCAGGTTGTGCGGCGGGATGTTGGTCGTCATTCCGACCGCGATGCCCGAGGCCCCGTTGACCAGAAGGTTCGGAACCCGCGACGGCAGCACCGATGGCTGCTCCTCGGAGTTGTCGTAGTTCGGCTCCATGTCGACCGTCTGCTTCTCGATGTCGGCCATGAGCTCGCCGCAGATCGCGGACAGGCGCGCCTCGGTGTAGCGCATCGCCGCCGGCGGGTCGCCGTCGATGCTGCCGAAGTTGCCCTGTCCCTCGATGAGGGGGTAGCGCAGCGAGAAAGGCTGCGCCATGCGCACCAACGCGTCATAGATCGCCGCGTCGCCGTGCGGGTGGTACAGCTTCATGACGTCGCCGACGAAGGCGGCGCACTTTTTCGTCTTCGTCCCGGCCGTCGCGCCGGCGCGGTTCATCGTGTAGAGGATCCGGCGCTGCACCGGCTTCAGCCCGTCGCGCACGTCAGGCAGCGCCCGGCTGACGATGACGGACATCGCGTACTCCATGTAGGAGGTCTGCATCTCCTCCTGGAGGTTGCGCGTGAGGATGGTGCCTATCGTTTCGTCGTCAGCCATGAATCAGTCCTCGTATCTGCCCAGAACGACCACCGCGTTGTGCCCGCCGAAACCGAAGCCGTTCGAGATCGCGATGTTCACATCCTTGCGGCGCGCGGTGTTGGGCACGTAGTCGAGGTCGCACTCGGGGTCGCGATTTTCATAGTTGATCGTGGGGTGGATGATGCCGCGGTTGATCGTCAGGAGGGTCGCGATCGCCTCAACCGCGCCTGCGGCGCCGAGCAGGTGACCGATCATCGACTTGGTGCTGCTGATCGCGACCTTGTACGCGTGCTGGCCGAGCGCGATCTTCAGCGCCTTCGTCTCGCCCGCGTCATTGAGCTGAGTCGACGTGCCGTGCGCGTTGACGTAGTCGACGTCACCGGGCTCGATCTGGGCATCCTTCAGCGCGATCGTCACGGCGCGCGCGGGCGCCTCTCCGGTCTCGTCAGGGGCGACCTGGTGGAACGCGTCATTGGTGGTGCCAAAACCCAGAACCTCGCCGTAGATGCGCGCGCCGCGGTTGATCGCGTGCTCGCGTGACTCGAGGATCAAGGTGCCAGCGCCCTCACCGGGCACGAATCCGTCGCGGTCCCGGTCGAAGGGCCGGCTCGCCTTCTCAGGGGCGTCGTTGCGCGTCGACAGCGCGCGGATCGCGTTGAACGCGGCTATGCCGACCTCGCACAATGAGGCCTCGGTGCCTCCGGCCAGCATCACGTCCGCGTCGCCGCGCTGGATCACGTGGGTCGCGTCGCCGAGCGTCTGCGTCGACGCGGCGCACGCCGTCGTCACCGTCGTGTTGGGGCCACGAATATGGAACTGCATGGCCACCGAGGCGCCGGCCATGTTCGGGATGATCGTCGGGGCGTAGAGCGGGTTGAGGCGGCCCTTGCCGAGGAAGGAGGCCGCGCCCTCGGTCATGTCGTCGAAGGCCCCGATGCCGGTGCCCATCGCCACACCGACGCGGAAGCTCTCTTCTTTCGAAAGGTCCAGACCCGAGTCGGCGAGCGCCATGCCCGAGGCGGCAACTGCCATCTGCGAGAACCGCGCCATGCGCTTGGCGGCCTTGGGATCGATGTAGTCCTTCGGATCCCAGTTGACGACCTGGCAGGCAAATTTGGTGGCGAGCTTGTCCGTCGAGAAGCGCTCGATCGGGCTCGCCCCACTGCGTCCCTCGATCAGGCTGTGCCAGTACTCGTCGAGGTTCTTGCCGATAGGGTTGACGGTGCCCATCCCCGTCACCACGACCCGCATCCGGCCGTTCGTGGGGGCGAGCCGCGTGCGGTCGCGCCTTACAGAATTCATGGCCTCGCCACCTCCGCGCGAATCTTACCGACGAGGTCGTTCTCGACCGCGTCGCGGGTGACTCGAATCGCATTCTTCATTGCGCGCGCGTCGGAGCGACCATGCGCAATCACTGCAACCCCATCGATGCCGAGGAGCGGCGCGCCTCCGAACTCGCGCCAGTCGATGCGGTCGCGGATCTGGCGCACGCGCGGTCGGATCAGCGCACCGCCGACCTTGCCGGCAAGCGTCTTCGGGATCTCGTCTCGCAGCGAGCGGAAGAGAAATTCCGCCGTCGCCTCGGCCATCTTGATCGCCACGTTGCCGACGAATCCGTCGGCCACGATCACATCAGCCCGCGCGGCGTAGATGTCTTTCGGCTCGACGTTGCCGATGAAGCCTGGCATCGATGCCCGCAGGCGACGGGAGGTCTCGCGCACGCGCTCGTCACCCTTGCCCTCCTCCTCACCGTTGCTCAGAAGCGCAACCTTCGGTTGCGTGCGGCCGAGCATCTCGCGTGCGTAGACCGAGCCCATGACCGCGAACTGCGTCATGTATTCGGGCTTCGAGTCGACATTCGCGCCGACGTCGAGGAAGTACGCGAAGCCGTTTTGCGTGGGAACGATCGATCCAAGCGCCGGCCGGTCCACTCCCCGAATCCGACCCTGGATGAAGAGCGCCGCGGCCATGATCGCGCCGGAGTTGCCCGCCGACGTCCATCCGCCTGCGCGACCCTCTTTGACAAGACGCGCGCAGACGTTGATCGACGCGTCGGGCTTGGAGCGGACCGCCTGGGCGGGATGCTCGTCCATCGCGATGACCTGCGTGCAGGGCACGAGCTGCAACCGCGGGTGACTGTCCAGAAGCGGCTGCACCTGGTGAGGAAGCCCCACGAGCGAGATGTCGATCCCGTACTCCTGTGCCGCCATGGCCGCCCCCTTGACGATCTCGGCCGGCGCCTGATCGCCGCCCATGGCGTCAACTGCTATACGCATGCTCCGTTCGACCTAGCCATCTCAGATGTCGAGGTTGCGGACGCTCTTGGCGTGCGCCTGGATGAATTTCTTGCGCGGCTCCACGTCGGGTCCCATGAGCTTCTCGAACGTGTCGTTGACCGCCGCGACATCCTCGACATGGACCTGCAGAAGCACCCTTGTGGCGGGGTTCATCGTCGTCTCCCACAGCTCCTCGGCGTTCATCTCCCCGAGACCCTTCATGCGCGCGGCCTCGGCGCCCTTGCCGAGCTGGCGCAGCGCCTTGTCGCGCTCGTCTTCGGATTGGCACCAGATCACCTTCATGTTCTTACCGGTGCCCTTCGACACCTTGAACAGCGGCGGTTGCGCCATGTAGAGGTAGCCCTTGTCGATGACCTGCGGGAAATAGCGGAAGAAGAAAGTGAGGAGAAGCGTCCGGATGTGGCTGCCGTCGACGTCCGCATCGGTCATGGTCACGATGCGGTGGTAGCGGATCTTGTCGATGTTGAAGTTGTCGCCGACGCCGGCGCCCATCGCGGTAATGAGGTTGCGGATCTCGTCTGACGTAAGGACCTTGTCGAGTCTCGCCTTCTCGACGTTGAGGATCTTGCCCCGCAGCGGGAGGATCGCCTGCGTGCGCCGGTCGCGGCCGCCCTTGGCGGTGCCGCCGGCGGAGTCACCCTCGACGATGTAGAGCTCGCACAGCGCGGGGTCGCGCTCAGAGCAGTCCGCGAGCTTCCCCGGCAGCGTGCTCGATTCGAGCAGGCTCTTGCGCTGCACCAGGTCTCGCGCCTTACGCGCAGCCTCCCGGGCGCGGGCCGCTGTCAGTGACTTCTCGATGACGCGTCGGCCCTCCGAGGGGTTCTCCTCCAGATACTGCGTCAATCCTTCGGTGATCGCCAGAGACACGTGGCCCTGGACCTCGGCGTTGCCGAGCTTGCCCTTGGTCTGGCCCTCGAACTGCGGCTCGAGGACCTTGACGCTGATCACCGCCGTGAGGCCCTCACGCACGTCCTCACCGGTGAGGTTCGGGTCCGACTCCTTGAGCAGTCCGGCTTTGCGCGCGTAGCGGTTGAGAACCGCGGTCAGGGCAGAGCGGAACCCGGTGACATGGCTCCCGCCCTCCGTCGTGTGGATCGTGTTGGCGAACGCGACCACGTTCTCGACAAAGGTCTCGTTGTACTGCAGCGCGATCTCGACTTGCGTGCCCTCGATCTCGCGCTCGATATAGAACGGCGGCACGTTGACCACCTGCTTGTCCCGGTTGAGGGCGCGCACGTACGCGACGATGCCGCCCTCGAAGTAGAAGGTGTTCTTGATGCCGAGCGCCTCGTCCGCGAGCGCGATCTCGAGGCGCTTGTTGAGGTAGGCCATCTCGCGCAGGCGGTGCTGGATGATCTCGCGGTCGAACTTGGTGTCGGGAAAGATCTGCGGGTCGGGCCAGAAACGGACTCGGGTGCCGGTGCCGGTGGCCTTGCCGATGGCTTTGACGCCCGCCCTGGGCACGCCGCGCGCGTACTCCTGGAAGTAGGTCTTGCCGCCAAGCTCGACCCAGACCTGGAGCTTCTCGCTGAGGAAGTTGACCGCCGACACGCCGACGCCGTGCAGGCCGGACGAAACCTTGTAGCCGCCGCCGCCGAACTTGCCGCCGGCGTTGAGGCGGGTCATGACCAGCTCGAGCGCGGAAACGCCTTCCTTCTTATGAATGTCGACCGGGATGCCCCGGCCGTTGTCGTCGACCTGGACGCTGCCGTCCTCGAACAGGGTGACCAGGATCCTGGTCGCGTAGCCGGCGAGGGCCTCGTCGACGGCGTTGTCGACGACCTCGTTGACCAGGTGGTGGAGGCCTGTGGAGCTGGTCGAGCCGATGTACATGCTCGGACGCCGCCGGACATGCTCCCGGCCCTCCAGGACCTGGATCTGCTCGGCGGTGTAGGCAACGTCCGCGCCTAGAGCTCGAGGGCTCCGAATCTCCGGGTGCGCCCTGCGCGCGCCCGGCCCCGGAAGTGGCTTTCTGACAGCCATCTAGGGCGCCCTACGAGCGCCCAGCGACCGGGGTTTTCGGCCCTCCCAGCGCGAAGAAATTTGCGGGTTTACTGGGCAGAACTTCAGGATCCCAATTCTACCGGATTTTGAATACGAAAAAGGCCCCCGGAGGGGGTCTTAACAGCCGTCGTCAGGAGGTTCCTTCGGGAGGCGCCTTCCACCTCAAAACGGGGTCGTCGCTCGCCCCCTGCAGATAGGCGTTGATCCGCCTCGCGGCGGCCACCTCGTCGAGGCGCCCGACCGGCAGGTTCGTGGGCTCGGCGTGAAGGCTCTGGGGGTCGGTCTTGGCCCGCGCGACGATCTCCTTGATGGCGGCGGCGAAGGATTCGAGCGTCGCCTTGCTCTCGGTCTCGGTGGGCTCGACCATGATCGCCTCGGGGACGACCAGCGGGAAGTAAACGGTCGGCGCGTAGAACTGCTTGTCGAGGAGCGCCTTGGCGACGTCCAGGGCCCGTACTCCGTTCGCCTGCAGGTTCTGGGCGCTCGCGACGAACTCGTGCATGCACGGCCCCTCATGCGGCATCTCGAGGTCGTTCTCGACCAACTTGCGCAGGTAGTTGGCGGACAGGACGGCGTCCTGCGACGCCTGGCTCAGCCCATCTCCACCCATCGCCAGGATGTACGTGTACGCCCGCACGAGCATCCCGAAGTTGCCGTAGAAGCTCCGCACCCGGCCGATCGACTGGGGCCGCTTGTAGTCGAGCGTCAGGTGACCGTTCTGTCGCTCGACCGTCGGGCTCGGCAGGAACGGGACGAGCTCCGCTTTGACCCCGACGGGGCCGGCGCCGGGTCCACCTCCCCCGTGGGGCGTCGTGAACGTCTTGTGCAGGTTCATGTGCACCGCGTCGAAGCCCATGTCGCCCGGCCGGCAGATGCCCATGAAGGCGTTCAGGTTGGCGCCGTCGTAGTACAGCATCGCGCCGGTGGCGTGCACCATCTCCGCTATATCCAGGATCTCCCGCTCGAACAGGCCCAACGTGTTGGGGTTCGTCAGCATCAGCGCGGCGGTCCTCGGTGACAGCCTGGATTCGAGGTCGGCCAGGCTGATCCGGCCATCCGGCCCTGACTTGACCTCGACGACCTGGAAGCCGCTGAGCGCCGCGCTGGCCGGGTTGGTGCCGTGGGCGGAATCCGGGACGAGGACCTCGGTGCGGTTCTCGCCCCGTGATCCGTGGAAGGCGGCGATCATCCGCAGCGCCGTCCATTCACCGTGCGCCCCAGCGGCCGGCTGCAGAGTGACGCGCTCGACACCGACGACCGCGCACAGCGCGCGCTCCAGCCTCCACATCAGGTCGAGCGCCCCCTGGACCGAATCCTCGTCCTGGTAGGGGTGCAGGCCCGCGAACCCCGGCAACGAGGCCGCCAGCTCGTTGGCGACCGGGTTGTACTTCATCGTGCAGCTGCCGAGCGGGTAGAAGTTCTCGCTGATCGAGTAGTTGAGAGAAGCGAGCCGGCTGTAGTGGCGCATGATCTCCGGCTCGCTCAGCCTCGGAAGGCCGAGCGGACGGGACCGCAGCGCCTCGCGGGGCAGCGCCTCCGCCGGCGCCGGGCTGCCGACGTCGGGCTCGGGCAGGCGCGGTGGGTCGACGGCGGGACGGCTGAGCTCGAAGCTGAGCGGCTCGGTCACGCCGACACGGCCTCCACGAGCTCATCCAGCGCTCTGGCGTCGTTCACCTCAGTGCAGGTGAAGGTGACCACGCCCTTGAGCTCGCGAAACCAACGACCGACCTCCAGGCCGCCGAGGATCCCCTTGCGCGAGAGCCTGCGCAGCAACGCCGGCGCCTTGGGCACGCGCATCGGAAACTCGTTCACGAACTGGCGCTCGGGAAACGCGAGCTCCCAACCCGGCAGCGATTGGAGCCGCTCGGCCAGGGCGTGGGCCCTGCGGAAGCTGACGTCGGCGACCTGGCGCAGGCCGTAGGGCCCCATGTAGGTCAGGTACACCGCCGCCGCCAGCGCGCACAGGGAGTGGTTGGTGCAGATGTTGGAGGTCGCCTTCTCGCGCCGGATGTGCTGCTCTCGCGCGGCCAGCGCCAGCACGAAACCCCTGCGACCCTGCGCATCGTGGGCGATGCCGACCAGGCGACCGGGCAGCTTGCGCACGAGCTCCTTCTTGCAGGCGATGAAGCCGACGTGCGGTCCGCCGAAGCTCGGTGCCAGACCGAGCTGCTGGCCTTCGCCCACCGCGATGTCCGCGTCGTATTCACCCGGAGGCGCAAGAAGCGCGAGGCTAATCGGGTCGACGCACGCGATCGCGAGCGCACCGGCGTCATGCGCCGCCGCGGTCAGAGCACGCGTGTCGACGAGCAGCCCCAGGAAGTCCGGCTGCTGGAAGATGATCGCGGCCGTCTTCTTGTTGGGCTCACCGCCCTTGCGGACCTTGATCCCGCGACCCTCGCCGAAGGCGCGCAGAACCTGCACGTACTCGGGGTGGACGTAGCCCGAGACGATCACCTCGTTCCGGCCCGTGTGGACGAAGGCCATCATCGCCGCCTCGGCGACCGCGGTCGCCCCGTCGTAGAGGGATGCGTTGGAGACGTCGAGGCCCGTCAGCTCGGCGATCAGCGATTGGTACTCGAAGATCGCCTGGAGCGTGCCCTGGCTGGCCTCCGCCTGGTACGGCGTGTAGGCCGTGTAGAACTCGGGCTTGGAGGTGACCGCCGCCACCGCCGCGGGGATGAAGCGGCGATAGACGCCGCCGCCGCGAAAGGTCAGGCGGTCGGGATAAACCTTGTTGCGGCCGGCCAGCGCCGACACCTGAGCCATGGTCTCCAGCTCAGACAGGCCATTGGGCAGCTGAAGCCCGTCCAGTCGGAGCGACTGGGGGATGTCGACGAGAAGGTCGTTGATCGACTCGACGCCCAGCTTCTCGAGCATGGCGGCGCGGTCTTCGGGGGAATGGACGAGGTACGGCAACCTAGTGGTTCGAGGCCTCTGTCACCTTCTTGTACGCGTCCTCGTCGAGCAGGTCGGCGGGCAGATCACCCACCAGGTCGAGCTTGAAGATCCAGCCCTCGCCGAACGGGTCGGAGTTGATCAGCTCCGGCTTGGACGCGAGCTTGTCGTTCACCTCGCTGATCCGGCCGGCGACCGGCGAGTACAGGTCGCTCGCCGCTTTGACCGACTCCACGACGCCGAAAGTCTCGCCCGCGTCGAGTTTGCGGCCGGTCTTGGGGAGCTCGAGGAACACCACGTCGCCGAGCTGTGATTGGGCGAAGTCGGTGATGCCGACGGTCGCGTGCTTGCCGTCGACCGCGACCCACTCATGCGTCTTGGTGTAGCGACGGTCAGCCATTCCGACTCTCCTTCTTCTCCGTGATTGAGTGGGCGGAGCCGCGGTAGAACGGCAGCTTTACAACCTCGGCCGGAGCCTCCCTGCCCCTGACCTCGACCACAGCCCTGTCTCCGACTTGCAATGATCGCGCTTCCACCATCGCGAGTGCGACCGGGTAGCCCAGGAAGAAGGAATGCGTGCCGCTCGTGATCACGCCGAGGTGCCGGCCACCTGCGGAGACGGCGGCGCCGTGACGGGCGATGTCGCCGGGCTGCATCTTGAGGCCGAGCAGCGTGCGGTGCGGACCCTCGGCTTTCACCTTCTGCAGAGCCTCGCGCCCGACGAACTCACCCTTCCCCAGCTTGACGGTCCAGCCCAGACCTGCCTCGTAGGCGTTGACGGTCTCGTCCATGTCGTTACCCCAGAGCCGCAGCGCGGCCTCGAGCCTGGCCGCGTCACGCGCACCCAGACCCGCCGGGAGGACACCGTTTTCCCCGCCGCCCTCGAGGATCGCGTCCCAGACCTGGCCGATACGCTCGCTCTTGACCATGATCTCGAAGCCGTCCTCGCCCGTGTACCCGGTGCGCGAGATGACCGCCGGGACCCCGGCGACCTCGCCGTCGCGGAATCCGAAGTACGGGATGTCGTCGAGCCGTTGGGCCGGCATCAATCGCTGCGCCTCTGGCCCCTGGAACGCAACCAGGCTCAGCTCGAAGGTGCGGTCCTCGATGGTCACGTCCGCGGGCGCTTGCAAGCGCATCCAATCGAGGTCCTTCTCACGATTTGAGGCGTTCACGACGGCGAGAATGCCTTCCTCCGAGCAGTACACGACGAGGTCGTCGATGATCCCGCCGCCCTCGTTGCACATCAGGTTGTACTGGGCCTGACCCGGTTCCAGGCCCGAGACGTCATTCGTGACCAGGCGCTGCACGAACGCTTTCGTCGATGGGCCGGTGACGCGAAAACGGCCCATGTGCGAGACGTCGAAAAGTCCCGCCGCCTTGCGGACCGCGAAGTGTTCGTCGCGGATCGACGTGTACTGCTGGGGCATCTCCCAGCCGCCGAAATCGACCATGCGACCCCCCAGGGCGACGTGGCGGTCGTAGAGCGGGGTGCGCCGCAGGGCGCTATTCGCCGTCAACGGTGTCGTCGAAATCGATCGCGTCCGGGTCGATGAACTCCAGCAGCTCTTCGTCGTGTCTCCGCCGAGCTTCTGCGACGACGCCGGCTACGTACTGCGTGCGCTCGACGGTCCATTCCAGCTTTTCGGCGATCTCGCTCGTGGTCGGGGGGCGATGCAGCTCGCGGCTCAACAAAACCTCGACGCGCTCGTAATCGTTCGCCGCGGTCACCAGCAGCTCTCCGTCGCGCACGGCCGCCGCCTCGGCTGCCAATGCAGCGTCCATCTGCTCGGCGACCTTCTGCTCGGCGAACGCGTCGAAGTCCTGAGCGCCGCTCCGCGAGAACGACTGGACGGCGTCGACAAGCCCGATCGATCCCTCCTGCACCAGGTCGGGGACCGAAAGGCCCCTGTCGTCGCGGCTCTCCGCGAGCCGCACGACCATCGCGAGCTTGGCTGCCACGAGCCGCTCCTGGCTCGCTTTGTCTCCGCGCGCGGCCAGCTCCAGGAGGCGGCTTTCCTCGCCGGCATCGAGCGGAGGATTGGCTCGCGTGTGCTCTCGAACGTCGCGCAAAACGGCGTCGTCACCGCGCGAGTGGACCGGCTGCGACCCCATGCCGTCCGATTCTACGCCCGGCCTGAAGCGCCTCCCGGAGAGCCAATGTTCCACGTTTTACACAGGCTTGCCATACTCGGTGCATGCGCGCGAGATCGGTGCTCCGGCTGGGCTGGTTGATCTTTGCCGCGGCTGCGGTGCTCGTGCCCCTGAACGCTTCCGCCGCGACCCCGCACGTCGAGCAGGCGGACCTCAATGGCGATATCAACAACATCATGTCGGCCTACATCCAGACCTCCGTCAATCGCGCTGAGGCCGACCACGCCGACGCGCTGCTGGTCGTCATGAACACCCCCGGTGGCATCTCCACATCGATGGACGAGATAGTCACCAACCTGCTCAACTCGACCGTGCCGGTCGTCGTCTACGTCTATCCCAGCGGCGCGCGGGCCGCGTCGGCAGGGCTTTTCGTCGCCCAGGCCGCGGACGTCGTCGCCATGGCTCCGGGGACCAACATCGGGTCAGCGCACCCCATCGACGCGTCCGGTGCCAACCTGACCGGCGACCTCGGCGCCAAGGTGCTGAACGACGCCGTGACACGCGTTCGCAGCCTGGCGTCGATACACGGACGGAACGCGGATTGGGCCGAGCAGGCCGTCCGCAACAGCGTGAACATCGACGCGGAGGAGGCGGTGCGTCTGCACGTCGCCGACCTCGAGGCCAACGATGTCGGCTCGCTGCTGCGGCAGATCGACGGGCGCGAGGTCCCCCGCACCAACGGCACGCTGACCATCCATTCCGCCGGCGCCGTGGTCGACGACTTTTCGATGCCCTTCTGGCAGGTGTTCCTCAACGCGCTCATCGACCCGACGATCGCGGCGCTCCTGGTCCTGGTCGCCGGCTACGGCATCATCACCGAGCTCTCCAACCCCGGCCTGATCCTCCCGGGAGTTGTGGGCGGAATCGCCGGCGTGCTCGCGATCGTCTCGCTTGCGAACCTGCCCGTGAACATCGCCGGCGGCCTGCTCATGCTGGTTGCGCTGCTGCTGTTCATCGCTGACATCAAAGCGCCGACGCATGGGTTCCTCTCCGTCGGCGGCGCCTTCGCGCTGGTGCTCGGCATGGCATTTCTCATCAACACGGGTCCGGTCGGTCTGGGTGTGAACCCGATCGTCTCCGTGGTCACCGGGGTGGTGACGCTAGCGTTCTTCACGTTCTTCATCCGCAAGGTCTGGCAGGCCAGGCGCCAGCCCGCGTTCTCGGGCCCGGAGAGCATCGTCGGAGCCGTCGGTGAGGTGCGGGAGGCCATCTCGCCCGAGGGGCTAGTCTTTGTCAAAGGCGCTCTCTGGAAGGCCAGCGCCGAAAAGCCGATCGAGGCCGGAGCCCCGGTGCGTGTGGTCGGCCGGCGCGGACTCGAGCTCGAGGTCGCGCCCGACATCAAAGAGGCAAACGGACAGGCGAAGGAGAAGAACTAAGTGGACGCGGCCCCGCTCATCGTCATCGCAGTCATCGTCGTGATCCTCCTGATCGCGCTCTTCTCGAGCCTCCGCATCGCCGCCGAGTACGAGCGCGGAGTCGTCTTCCGGCTCGGGCGCCTGATCGCGCTCAAGGGGCCTGGCCTCTTCTTCATCATCCCGTTCGGGGTCGACCGCCTCGTCAAGATCGACCTCCGAGTGATCACGCTCGAGGTGCCGCCCCAGGAGATCATCACCAAAGACAACGTCACGGCCAAGGTCAACGCCGTCATCTACTTCCAGGTCGTGGACGCACGTAGGGCCGTGGTCCAAGTGCTGAACTACATCAACGCCTCTTCGCAGATCGCGCAGACCACCTTGCGCGCCGTGCTGGGTCAGTCGTCCCTCGACGAGCTCCTTGCCGAGCGAGACAGGATCAACCAGAACCTGCAGAAGATCATCGACGAGCAGACCGAGCCCTGGGGCATCAAGGTCTCGACCGTGGAGATCAAGGACGTCGAGCTTCCTCAGACGATGCAGCGAGCCATGGCCAAGCAGGCCGAGGCCGAGCGGGAGAAGCGGGCCAAGATCATCAACGCGGACGGGGAGTTCCAGGCGTCGCAGACCCTGGCCAACGCCGCCCAGGTGATCTCGTCGCAACAAGGCGCACTCCAGCTGAGGTTCCTCCAGACGATGGTCGAGATCGGCGCCGAGAAGAACACGACGATCATCCTGCCGCTGCCGATCGAGCTGATCCGGCCCCTGCTCGAGTTCGGGGGCAGCGTGGACGGCGCGTCCCGGTCTCCCCAACCCGACAAAGGCGCCAAGACCGGCTGACCCAGCACCTCCCGCTCGACGCCCTGTCGGCGTTCATCGAGCTCAGCCCACTTCCGCTTGTGATCGTCGCGAACGTGGCGGTCGGCAAATCCTGGGCGAACGTGGCGACGCCGATCCTGGCGGCTTACGCACCTGTGATCACCGTGCTCGTCGGCGGCCTCGACCTGTTCGCCTCGCAGTTCGGCACCGCGGTTCTGAGCAGCGACCTCAGCGCCCAGGCGCGCTTTGCGGTCGACGCTGGATTCGTGGTGACGGGCGCGGCGGCCGCGGGGTTCGTCTTCAAACCGATTCGTCGCGACATGGCCGGGTTCCTTCCGATCGACCCCGACAGCCCGGTCCACGCCCTGGCCCTGTCGCTGGCCCTGGTCTTCTTCGGTACCCAGGTCACGTTCATCGCGTTCACGGACGTCCTCGCGGCGGACCGGGCGGCGCCACCGCTCGCCCTCTCCGACCTTTTCCTCAACGAAATACCCTTTCTCATCCTCGCCCTGGCCGGTGTCGGCCTTTTCATCCGCCGCAATGGGGCTGAGGCGGAGAACCGCCTGGGACTGGTCGTGCCGCGCTGGTGGCAGATCGCCCTGGCCCTCGCCGCGGCGGGCGCCTTCTTCGCCCTGGCCTCCGGGTCAGATGCGCTCAACCACGCATGGTCACCCGACGTCGCCCGCAAGGTGGACGCGACGACGCAGCACCTCTTCGGGCAGCTGAACGGCCCGGTAGGGATCGCCGCGGTCGCTCTGATCCCGGGAATCTGCGAGGAGTTCCTGTTCCGGGGCGCTCTGCAGCCGCGGATCGGGCTTGTCGCCACCGCGCTCCTCTTCACCGCGATCCACACCCAGTACGGCCTTTCCATGGACACCCTGGCGATCCTGCTGATCGCCGTCGGCCTCGGGCTCATCCGCAAGTACGCCAACACCACAGCTTCGTGTGCCTGCCATGTCAGCTACAACCTGTTGGCTGGCATCGGGATCGCGGGCGCCGCGGTTGGCCCGGCGATCGCGATCGAAGTCGTGCTCGTGGCGGCGACCGCGTACGGGCTCTGGTCGCGCCGGCAGAAAAGCGCACCTCCGGCGGGCCAGCCTTCTTAACAACATGGCTGGTCTTCCGCCCAGCCCGGATCTAGAATTCGCGCCAATGGCCCCAGATGTAGGATCCGCGGCTCAAACCAGGCCCAACATGTTGGCCACCACGGCACCCCCCGTGATGGCGGTGGTCAACCAGAAGGGCGGCGTGGGCAAGACGACAACAGCGATCAACCTCGGCGCGGCCTTCGCCGAGGCCGGGCACGCCACGCTGCTGATCGACCTCGATCCCCAGGCCAACTCCACCTCCGGACTGGGCTTCGACCCGGCGCGCGCGCGCCTGAACGTCTACCACCTCCTCACGGGCGAGGCGACCCTGGCGGAGGTCGTGCAGCCGACGAGCCAGACCGGTCTCGGCCTTGTCCCATCGCACATAGACCTCGCCGGGGCCGAGATCGAGCTGGCCGCGGTCACGGAGCGCGAGTCGATACTCCGCAAAGCGCTGGCGGAAGGCGCAGCGGGCGCGCAGCTCATCATCATCGACTGCCCACCCTCGCTCGGTCTGCTGACTTTGAATGCGCTCGTCGCCGCGGACAGCATGCTCATCCCGACCCAGTGCGAGTACTTCGCGCTCGAAGGCCTGCGACATCTCATGTACACGCACCAGCTAGTACGCTCGCGCCTCAATCCGAAGCTTGCGATCGCCGGCATCCTGATGACGCAATTCGACGCACGCACCACTCTGGCCTGGGACGTGCTGCACTCGGTGCGTCGGTCGCACCCGCATCACGTCCTCGAGACCACCATCCCGCGCAACGTCAGGTTGAGCGAAGCACCGAGCCACGGCAAGTCCGTGCTCGAGTACGACCCCACGTGTCGAGGCGCGGTCGCGTACCGCGCGCTCGCAAAGGAGTTGATTGAGAGATGAGTCAACCACGACTCCGTGGACTGGGACGTGGACTCGACGCGCTGATCCCGATGTCGAGAGAGGGCGAGGCGATGGTGCCGCAGATGATCGCGGTCGACCAGCTTCGCCCTTCGCGACAGCAGGTCAGGTCGCGCTTCGACGCCGAGCCGCTCGGCGAGCTGGCGGAGTCGATTCGCCTTCACGGCGTGCTGCAACCGTTGCTCGTGCGCAAGCTCGCGGACGGTTTCGAATTGATCGCAGGCGAGCGACGATGGCGGGCGGCGCGGCTCGCCGGTCTCGACGCGGTCCCCGCGGTGGTCCGGACCGACGCGGGCAGCGACGAGCAGCTGGTGCTCGGCCTCATCGAGAACCTGCAGCGCACCGACCTCGATCCGATCGAAGAGGCGCGCGGTCTGCGCCGGCTGATCGAAGAGTTCGGACTTACGCACGAAGACGTCGCGCGCCGGCTCGGTAAGCACCGCGTCTCGGTGACGCAGTCACTCCGTCTGCTCGGTGGTTGCGCGGCGGTGCAGTCGGCGGTCGCGTCGGGCGTCATCAGCGCGGGACACGCGCGCGCGCTGATTGCACTCGAGCCGCAGGCGGCGCAGGAACACGGGCTCAAGGTCGTCATCGCCAGGCATCTGTCGGTCCGCCAGACGGAGAACTGGGTCAGGACCTACCGACCGCGACGCCACCGCCGCGACCAGTCGATCGCTGAGCTGCGTGCCATCGCTGCCGACGTGGAATCGAGCCTCGGCCTTCCGATCAAGATCAGTGGAAGTCTCAATCGCGGCAAAGTGGAGCTTCGTTACTCGAGCCGTGAAGAGCTGGAACGGGTCTGCGCTAAGCTCGTCACCTGAGACGGATGGCGGCCCCAGACCAACACGCGGCCGGCGCCGCCTCAACAGAAAGCTCGGGCGTCTCGTCGCTTCTGCGTGAGGTCGCGGAAGTGGTCGTGCTCGCTGTCATCCTCTACATCGGCATCAGCTTCGCGGTCCAGGCGGTGCACGTCGAGGGCCTGTCGATGTTCGCCACCCTGGACGACAACGACTATCTGATCGCGAACAAGATCGACTACCGCTTGCACGCGCCGCAGCGTGGTGACATCGTCATCCTGCGGCCGCCGACGAACAACTCCACCGACTTCATCAAGCGGATCATCGCGCTGCCCGGCGAGAGGTTGCTGATTCGCGACGGCACCATCTACATCAACGGACACAAGCTCGATGAGCCCTACCTTCCGGAAGAGTGGACGATCGACGCCACCTGGAACGGCGGCGCCGAAGCCGTGATCCCGGCGAACGACTACTTCGTCATGGGTGACAACCGCAACCGGTCCCAGGACTCACGGTTCTTCGGTCCGATCAGTCGTGACCGGATCGACGGCAAGGCCTGGTTCCGAATCTGGCCGCTGGACAAGTTCGGCAGCATCTACGACCGGATGCCGGTGCTCGAATCCGGTTCGACTGTGGTTGGGGCAAGCGCGCCGAGCAGGTCGGCCGCCTAGAGGCACGGCCGAAGAACATCAAGGTCGGCTTATCGCGAGCTAGTTTTCGACCCGTTCGGCTGAAAACGCCTTAACGGGCATCACCAGCCCCGCCCCCGAGCCGGCATGACGCAATGCAAGGCCGGCGTTGGGCGGCGCGTAAGACCGTTACAGTCCCGTCATACAGGCTGGCCAGCATGGCCTGCATGAAACCCTTGACATCGATCGGTTCGCTCGCAGCCGGACTTTTCCTGGCAGTGGCGTGCGGGAGCGCCGCGAGCCCAGCCAGCACGTCGCCGGCTTCCTCTCCCAGCGGGGAGCACATGATGCACCATGCGGCGGTGGACATCGCGAGCTCGAAGTACGGCCAGATCCTTGTCGACGGCCAGGGGAAAGCGCTGTACCTCTTTGCCGCCGACAAGACCACGACGCCGACCTGCTACGACGCGTGCGCGACGGTCTGGCCGCCGTTCCTGGCCGACAAAGGCGCCACAGTCGACGCGATGCATGCGGCCACGACGTCGCTGACGGGCACCACGACGCGCAAAGACGGATCTGTGCAGGTGACCTACAACGGCCACCCTCTCTACTACTACTCGGCCGACAAGAATCCCGGCGACGTCCTGTGCCAGGGCGCAGTCGACCACGGCGGCGCGTGGTATGTCGTCGATCCGCAGGGGAACGCGATCACGAAGACCTAACCTCTGCGCGTGTGACCGAGCTGTATCGGAGATCGAGCCATACGGCAGCGGGATGCTGGACGTCGGGGGGGCAACCTCGTCTACCGGGAGGCGTGCGGTAACCCGTCCGCCGACCCGCGGTCGTAATCCACGCGGCTTGGTTGCCCCGAGCAAAAGGTGTCGAGGACTTGGCGACGGTGCGCGCGAATAAAAACACGCTGAGGAAGTTGTCGGCGGAGACGGGCCGCATGGGCGCCGAAGATCCGTCGAGGGCTTTTCGGCCGGGCCTCTAAGCGCCGATCGCCAGCCGAAAACCGCCGTCGCGGTTGAACGGGCCGATAACCGACATCTGAATCGGAGCGCGCAAAACCTCTTCCGCCACGCGCCGCACGTCGACGGCCGTAACCCCGTCGACCAGGGCCAGCTCCTGTTCGATCGTGTTGATCTCGCCGAGTAGCGACTCCTGGTACGTCAGCCAGAACGCAACGCCGTTGGTCGTCTCGAGCTCGAGGCGCAGGCGGCCTTTGGTGAACTCCTTGGCCCGCGCGAGCTCCTCGGGTGAAACCTCGGCGTCGGCGAGGCTGCGCAGCTCCGCCATCACGGCGTTCACCGCGTCCACGGCCTTCTTCGGATCCACGCCGATGTAGACGCCGAGATATCCGGTGTCGCGGTGCTTCTGGCTGAAGCTGTGGACGTCGTAGGCCAGGCCCAGCCGCTCGCGGATGTTGAGGAAGAGCCGCGAGCTCATGCCCTCACCGAGCACGGTGTTCAGAAGGTCGAATGCGTAACGGTCCGGATGCAGGTAGCTGAACGCGCGCGTCCCCAGGCAGATGTGCGCCTGCTCCGTGTTGCGGCGGCGAACCAGCACGTGGGGACCATCGAGCGCGCCAGGTGATGATGCGCTCGGCATGCCGTCGAGCTCCGGGCGCAACGAAAGGTTGCGCGCCACATCGGCGATGGTCGCGGAAACGTCGAGTGCACCGGCCGCGCCGATGACGAGATTCGGCAGGCGGTAGTGCGCGTCGGCGTACTCGAGAATGTCGTCGCGATCGATTCGCGACACGGACTCCTCGGTGCCCGCAATGTCGCGGCCGAGTGCATGACCGGGCCAGATCAGCTCCTCGAACAGGTTCTGGACGAGGTCTTGCGGCTGGTCCTGGTACATGCGCAGCTCTTCGAGGATCACCATGCGCTCGCGCTCGACGTCCGCGGGGTCGAGGCGAGAGTTGGTGACGAGGTCGAAGAGAACGTCCAGGCCGAGGCTGATGTGCTCTGACGGGACGCGCGCCCAGTAGGCGGTCAGCTCTTTGTCTGTCGACGCATTGATGAAACCGCCCACACCCTCGATCGCGTCAGCGATCTCTTTGGACGTGGGCCGGCGTGCGGTTCCCTTGAAGTAGAGGTGCTCGATGAAGTGGGAGACGCCGGCGAGGCGATCGTCCTCGAGTCGAGAACCACCCGCGAACATCAGGACCACGCTGGCGGACTGCCGCTCGGGCATCGCCTCGACGATCATCCGCGCTCCGCCCGGCAGACGATGCACTGGCGGAGAGAAGGACATGGGACGGTCAGTATAGGAACCGACGGATTACGAAGAGCCGCCTTCGCGCAGGGCGCCCAGCGCCGCGTAAAGAGTCATCGCGACGAAGTCGGCGGGCATCCCGTCCGAGACCGCGTCCAGCGCCTCGCCCAGGTAGCGGCGGACGTTGGGCACCGCATCGACCTCGTCCAGCTCGAGGCAATCACGTATCGCCTCGGCGATCTCGGTCGGTGTCAGCTCCTCGTCACCGGCCTCGTCCGCGACCGAGTTGACCAGAGCGATCGCGCGGCGGATTTGCTCCGCGGCGCGCGTGGGAGAGCCGCCGTTAGTGGACGTCAGGCCTCGGCCGGCTTGCGCGGCCCGACGACGACCCGGCGGTCGGGCTCTTCGCCGATGCTCGAGCTCGTGACGTCCGGGTCACCCTCGAGCGCGAGGTGGATGGCACGCCGCTCGAACGGCTGCATCGCGTCCAGCGTGATCGCGTCGCCGGTCATCTTGACCTGGCGCGCCGCGCGCATCGCGATCTCGCGCACGGTGTGCTCCCGGCGCTGCCGGTACCGCTCCACGTCGACGATCACCCGCTCGCCCTCGGCGAGGTGCTTGCCGACCATGACATTGGTCACAGACTGAAGCGCGCGCAGGGTTTCGCCCCGCCAGCCGATCAACGCGCCGAGGTCGCGCCCGCTGATGTCGAGCGTGATGGGGTCGGATCCTGTCCGCACGCTCACCTGCGCGCGCACGCCCATGTGCTTGAGCAGGCCTTCGACCAGGGTCCTCGCAGTCTCGGCTTTGCCGTTGGCGGGTGTCACCCCCGCACCGATCGCGGGCGCCCCCTGGTCGACGACCGTCACCTCGACCACGGTCTCCTCGATCGTCTCGCTGAGGATCTTGACGTCGACGTTGCGGCGGCTCTCCTGTAGCTCGATCAGCGCCGCATCCACGGCCTCGTCCAGGGTCCGGCCGCGACCTTCAGCCGATTTCAATTCAAATCACTCCTTGGCTTGTTCTTTGCCTTCTTTTGCTTGTTCAGGGTCCTGTTCAGGCTCGGGCCGTTCGGGTTCGGGGCAGGTCCGTTCTTTCGGGCCGGACCGCCCGGCGGCAGCTTGTTCGGCAGTGCCTTGCTCGAGGCGGCGCCCGACGGCGCGGTTCCCGGAAGCGGTCTGGCTCTGGACGGCCAGAGGTTTCCCCACCCGACCACGAAGCTCTGCTGAATGATACTTACGCAGTTCCCCACGAACCAGTACAGGCCCAGGCCGGCGGGGACGTTGAGGGCGAACCAGGCAATCATCAGCGGCGAGATGATCACCATCGTCCGCTGCATCTGCTGCGTCTGCAGCTCCTGGTCCGTCGGGTTTGGCGGCGCGGGCATCTGCAGCATCTTCGACTGGATGAAGGTCGTGACGCCCGCCAGCAGCGGGAACACGATGTAGGCGAGGACGGGGATGTACGGGACACCGGCGATCAGCAGGTGGTGCGATGGGTTCTCGTTCAGGTTCGGCACGAACAGGAAGTGCGCGATCACGTGGTTGCTGCGCGCAAAGCCCGTGAAGACGTAGTACAGCGCCGTCAGGATGGGCAGCTGGACGATCAGGGGCAGGCAGCCGACCAGACCGCCCAGCGGGTTGACCCCGTGCTCCTGGTACATCTTCATCATCTCGCTGTTCAGGCGCTGGGGATCCTTTTTGTACTTCTTGCGCAGCTCTGCGACCTGGGGCGCGAGCTTGCGCTGCTCGACCATCGTCTTGCGCTGGGTCACGAGCTGGAACTGCTGCAGCGGCGAGAGCAGGACGCGAATGACGATCGTGAGAACGATGATCGCCACGCCGTAGGCGCCGATCGTGGCTATGACCGGTACTCCGACCAGATGGCTGTAGATGAACCCCAGCGCCGTCTGCAAGGTCGCGCCGAAGATCGCCCACCACGCATCGTGGATGGGCGTGAAGAACGGTTTGAAGATGTCGAACGGCGACGAGCTTAGGAAAATGGTATTGGCCTCCTCTCAGGGCACCGGGTCATAGCCGCCGCGCGCAAACGGGTGGCAGCGGGCGATGCGCGCCGCGCCCATCCAGGTTCCCCTCAGCCAGCCGTACCGCTCGATCGCCTCGTACGTGTAGTGCGAGCATGAAGGGTAGTAGCGGCAGGCGGGTGGCAGGATCTTCGAAAAAGAGAGCTGATATCCACGGATCAAGAGCAGCAGCAGCTTCGTCATGGCTTGATGTTCGACAGCCTGAGCGCTGCCTGTGAAGCCTCCGCCCTCAGGTCGGCGAACGACATCTCGAGCGCAGCCGGGCGGGCGATCAGGACCACGTCATATCGTATTCCCCCCCGACGCAGGGGCGAATCTTGCGCGAGCATCTCCGCCCGCGCCACCTCGCGAAGGCGGCGCCGGGCCCGGTTTCGCTCCGGCGCGCCCTTGATGTTGCGGCTCACCGTCACGCCGATCCGGACCCGGCCCTCGCCGGCCCCCTCGGAATCGGTCGGAACTGCGAAGCCGAGAAGGGCCCGTCCCTGGTGAAATCGCCGGCCGCTTATCGTGGCCGAAAAATCCGAGCGGCGTCGGAGCCGCAAACGGCGTTTCACGAAGAGAAAGCTGGCCTAGGCCAGCCGCTGGCGACCCTTGCGGCGGCGATTGCGGAGCACGCTGACCCCGCCTCGGGTGCTCATCCGGCGCAGGAAACCATGGACGCGCCGGCGGTACCTTTTCTTGGGTTGATAGGTCCGTTTGATCGCGCCAGTGTACCGGAGGCAGATCGCAGCATCGGTGATACCGGCCCTATCACTTCATCAGGCGCTGGCTGGCCTTGCGGTATCCACAGGCCAGTGTTATAGTCCCCGGCCGGAAGCCAAAGGCCTACCGCGTCAAACCACCGTTCCAGTACGAATTGCCGCACTCGGTTACAGCAAATCTTACAAGTAAGCAACACTTAGTCGCACAGCAGCGCTTCCATATTTCGGGAACGACCGGATAGGGGATTTCGGACGGGTCGGCGCCGCCAGCCTGTGGAAATCCACTCCGCTCTTTTCCACAGGCACCAAGGAGGCGGAGCTCATGCTCGAAGAGCTTCGGTTGAGTCCGCGGTCGCCGGGAGCGCGATCTTGGGGTCGCAACCCGGGCCAGCGCTCGGCCACCGACAGCGAGAAGGTTAAGCGCAGGTTGTCCACAGGATTTGCAGAAGGCTGCGCGGCGGAGTCCACAGCCCCCTGGAGCGGGCTCGGGGCAGCAAGGGAGGTGGCGGTTTGAACCAGGACCAGATCTGGTCACAGGTCCAGGAGGAGCTTCGCTTTCAGCTTGCCAAACGCACCTACGACATGTGGCTGAAGAACACATCGGTCGTCTCTGCCGACGGTGGGACGTTTCGTATCGGGGTCCCCAGCAAGCTGGCCAAAGACTGGCTCGAGGATCGTTTCTCGGGCCTGATCCAGGAAACCCTTCAGGCAGTCACCGGTTCTGAGGTCGACATCGATTTCGTCATCGCGCCGTCGGGCCACCGTCCCGCCCACACGCTTTTCGACGACGACGACCGCCGGTCGGAAAATGGACATGAGAATGGAAATGAGCCGGCCGGCGAGGTTGCTGGAGTCGCTCCATCGGAGCTCAACGCTCGATTCCGGTTCTCATCATTCGTTGTCGGGCACAACTCGCAGTTCGCGCACGCCGCTGCCAAGGCTGTCGCAGAAGCTCCAGGTGACAGCTACAACCCTCTGTTCC